>QWCW01000400.1_pt1 | contig 17801 bp, 15 predicted proteins | sample 1972691 | NCBI WGS metagenome assembly QWCW01 (sample SAMN09866698, study PRJNA288562) | Human oral metagenome isolate pre2_saliva, whole genome shotgun sequencing... | reverse complement strand
TTTCTTTTTCTCCATTGTTTTATTGATTAAAAATAGTTGTTATTTCGTGCTTAATTTCTCTATATTTCGGTTTAGGTACGGACACAAAAAAAGAACAAAGGAAACTCCTAGAAGTCCTTTGTTTACAGGGTTTGCGACACGCTTCGCGCGCGCGTACGCGAGAAGAAAAAAATGTGTAATTTACGCCTGCTCTACTAGAGAGAGAGAGAGAGAGAGTATACAATTATTTGGAACTACCAAATAATTTGCTATCTTTTTCTCAATTATTTTTCTCTCCGTATTCAATGATTCAAACACAGATACACCATAAGCAACACCTTTATTATATAAGGCGTTGTTCGTTGTGGCTTGAATATTTGATGCTTGAATCATTATTGGGTTTATTTCTTTCGGCTGCAAAAGTAATAAAAGATATTAAAACAGCAAAGGGAACCAAAGAAAAAAAGACAGATTCGACTTAATTTCTCTAGAATGAGACAGAGTAAGGCTTTAAAGACAGAGGAACAGATTGGTTTAGTAACAGATAAATGATTCTAAGACACAATGACAGAAAGACATATTTTTTTAATGACATATCATCCGTCGTTGACGGATTTGGTTTCCCTTCTACATATAATATGTTACTATCGTCTTATATTCCCCTGCTTTCTGTCTTAATATGTCATTAAAAAAATATGTCTCTCTGTCATTGTGTCTACAAAATATACTATCGTTCCTTTGTCTTAAAAAATATGTCATTAAAAGAATATGTCTCTCTGTCATTGTGTCTACAAAACATATTATCGTACCTTTGTCTTTAGATATATGTCTCTTTGTCTGTGCAATGTAATCTGTACTCTTGTCTTGATTTATAAAGTTTCACGCTATTAATGAACTTATTCGACTAAAAAGATGTAACTTTGCGACAAATTTATAAGGAATAAAAAGATAATTATGGCACAAGAGGACGTTTTTAAGAAGATAGTAAGTCACTGTAAAGAGTATGGTTTTGTATTCCCCAGTAGTGATATCTATGATGGTTTAGCAGCCGTATATGACTATGGTCAGAATGGTGTTGAGCTTAAGAACAATATAAAACAGTACTGGTGGCAATCAATGGTATTGCTTCACAGCAATATTGTTGGTATTGATGCTTCTATCTTTATGCACCCAACTGTATGGAAAGCAAGTGGTCACGTTGATGCCTTCAACGACCCTTTGATTGATAACCGAGACTCTAAGAAGCGTTATCGTGCAGATAACCTTATTGAGGATCAGATAGCTAAATACGAAGAGAAGATAGATAAGGAAGTAGCAAAGGCAGCGAAGAAGTTCGGTGCAGACTTTGATGAAGTTAAGTTCCGCGAAACCAATCCTCGCGTCTTAGAACATCAAAAGAAACGTGACGAATTGCACGCTCGTTACACCGAAGCAATGCAAGGTCCTGATCTCGAAGCATTGAAACAAATCATCCTTGATGAGGGTATTGTTGATCCTATCAGTGGTACAAAGAACTGGACAGATGTGCGTCAGTTCAACCTTATGTTCTCAACAGAAATGGGCGCATCAGCCGATGCAACCAATAAAATCTACCTACGTCCAGAGACTGCACAGGGTATCTTTGTAAACTTCCTCAACGTTCAGAAGACGGGTCGTATGAAGCTTCCTTTCGGTATCTGTCAGATAGGTAAGGCGTTTCGTAATGAGATCGTAGCACGTCAATTCGTGTTCCGTATGCGAGAATTTGAGCAGATGGAGATGCAGTTCTTCTGCCAACCTGGAACAGAGATGAAGTGGTTTGAGTATTGGAAGAAGCACCGTTTGGCATGGCATGAGGCTTTAGGTATGGGCGACGATAACTATCGTTTCCATGATCACGAGAAGTTAGCTCACTATGCCAATGCGGCTACTGACATTGAATTCCGTATGCCATTCGGATTCAAGGAGGTTGAAGGTATCCACTCACGTACCAACTTTGACCTTTCACAACACGAGAAGTTCTCAGGAAGACAGATAAAGTATTTCGATCCAGAGCGCAATGAGAACTATGTTCCTTACGATGTTGAGACATCTATCGGAGTAGATCGTATGTTCTTATCAGTGATGTGTCACAGTTATACAGAGGAACCATTGGTGAATGGATCAAGCCGTATTGTATTGAAACTCCCCGAGCCTTTAGCACCAGTTAAGTGTGCTGTTCTACCATTGGTAAACAAAGATGGACTTCCAGAGAAGGCTCAAGAGATTGTTAACCAACTGAAGTTCCACTTCAATACACACATGGAGGCGAAGGACTCAATAGGTAAGCGTTATCGTCGCCAAGACGCTATTGGTACTCCATTCTGCGTGACTGTCGATGGTGATTCATTAAATGATAACACCGTTACTCTGCGTTATCGTGACTCAATGAAGCAGGAACGTGTACCAGTTGAGAAGCTTCGTGAGATAATAGAAGACCGTGTTTCAATCACTTCTCTATTGAAGAAGATTGATATTGATTAATAAGAGATAGGTTAGTAGAACTTACTTGTTTAACATCTTATCAATGGATGTTTCAGTAAGTGCTACTAACCTTTTTTGATATAAAAAGGCTATGACTAAAACGATAAAAACATTCTTTCGCCATGTTATAAGTATGCTTTGCTTAGGCGGATTGCTGCTTACTTCAATGAGCATTGTGTCTTGTTCCGAGGATAAAGACGATGTTGAAGAGTTTGCCAACTGGAAGGCTACGAACGAGAACTATTGGAATAAGCTCTATACAACTACTGAACAGAAGATAAAGGGAGGTGATACTTCTTGGAAGATTATCAAGAATTACACCTTAGCTGGGCAGCATGCTGTTGGTAATGCACAGCTGAGCTATAAGCCAGAGAATCATATCATTGTACATGTATTAGAGTCTGGCTCGGAGACAAAAAGTCCTCTTCTTACCGATTATGCATCGGTTCACTATATGGGACGTTTGATACCATCAACAACCTATACAGCTGGTTTGATCTTCGACAAATCATGGTCGTCTAACACCTTCAATGCGCTTACCTCTCGTCCAACACACTTTGAAGTAAGAGGTGTGGTAGACGGTTTCGCTACAGCCTTACAGCAGATGCATAGAGGCGACCATTGGGTTATTTACATCCCTTATCAGTTGGGGTATGGTGCCGTAAAGGCTGGTGGTGGTACGATTCCAGCCTATTCTACGCTTACATTCGATGTGCGATTAGTAGACTTTGCACATGTTGAGAAGAATCTAAAGGATCGTTAGTGTGCTCTTTCTAAAGAATATAGTGAAAGGATGAAGATTGTTAACTTCCAAGGTGGATTAGGCAATCAGATGTTTATCTACGTATTTAGTCAATATCTATCTCGCCTATATCCTCAGAGTGTTTATGGCTCGTATTGGTCACATTCTTTATGCTTTCATTCTGACTTCCTGTTGGATAAGATATTCGATCTTCAGCTCCCTCCTCATACTCTTCTAACTGATACTCTTAGCAAGTTAGCCTACTTGTGTGAGCGTTTCTGTATCGTTTCAAAAGAGGAAACATCAAAGAGTGTGTTTTATAATGGTTATTGGTTGGATAAAAAGTATTGGCAGGGAGTTGACTTACCAAAGATGTTCAACTTCCGAGATCCCGCCCTTTCCACAGAGTCCAGTGCTATTTTATCTATGATAGAGAGCTGTAATGCTGTTGCTGTTCACATCCGCCGTGGTGATTATCAGTCGAAAGAACATATTGACAAGTTTGGTATTTTCTGTCCGTTAGACTATTATCGTATAGCAATAGAACGTATATTTAAGAAAGAAGCTAATCCTTGTTTCTTTATCTTTTCAGATGATATTGCATGGGTGAAAGCTAACTTGTGTATCCCTAATGCAGTTTATGTAGATTGTCACCATGGCAATGATAGTTGGAAAGATATGTTCCTTATGTCGAAATGTCGGCATAATATAATAGCAAATAGTACCTTTTCTTTTTGGGCAGCAATGCTAAATACAAATCCTAACAAGGTCGTTGTTTACCCGCAACGTTGGTACTACTGGCCTACACCAGATATCTTTCCTGAGACGTGGTTACCAATAACAGAAAAGGAATTAAAGCGGGCTTCTGATACAGAATAGCGATTGCTTCTTTGTAGATGGTGCTCTCTCTTATTTGTATAATGCAATAGCAGAAGAGGAAAATAAAGTAGATAGAGATTATTTCCTTACCAATATGCAGTACTCTTAATATATAGGTTCGTTAGTTGTGCGTATCTCCTTTAGTAAAAACATAGCCGATGCACTCCTTTCAAAGATTCGAGAAGGAGAAGAGATGACGACGAGTGAGAAGTTTAATCTTATCATTCAGTTGAGCATTCCGTCGATTCTTGCACAGATAACAACCGTCTTGATGTTCTATATTGACGCTGGAATGGTTGGCTCATTGGGTGCAGAACCTGCAGCGGCAATAGGTCTTGTAGAACCCGCAACATGGCTTTTCTTCTCTTTAATAGGTGCTGTTACGATGGGATTCTCTGTACAGGCAGCCCACTTCATAGGTGCTAAAGACTTCTCAAAAGCACGCTCTGTAATGCGTCACGGATATGCCTTTGGACTCTGTTTTGCATTATGTTTTCTGCTTGTTACAGTGCTTATTGCACCCTATCTCCCTATATGGTTAAGGGGCGGAAAGGATATTCAGCATGATGCGTCTACTTACTTTCTTATCTTCTCTTTCATCATTCCTTTCCACCTTCTGGAGGTAATGTCAGCCTCCATGCTGAAGGTTTCTGGCGATATGCGACGCCCCAGTTTAATGGCGATACTGATGTGTGTCTTGGATGTAATCTTCAATTACTTCTTCATCTTCCCAACGCATGACATCACTCTACTTGGGCTACAAGTAACAGTGCCAGGATGGGGTGCTGGCGTTGCAGGAGCAGCCTTCGGAAGTCTCTTAGCATTTATTGCTGTTGCATTACCATTGGCTTATTATGCCATATTCCGTAGTCCAATCCTTGCGTGGAAGTTGGATGTTGAACGCTTTGTGTGGCGTTGGCAATACATTTGGAATGCGATGAAGATAGGTAGTCCTATGGCTTTGCAATACCTATTGATGAATGGTGCTCAACTCGTATCAACGATGATTGTCGCTCCATTGGGTAATGTCTCAATAGCTGCCCATTCGTTTGCAATCACAGCCGAAAGTCTTTGTTATATGCCAGGCTATGGTATTAGTGAGGCTGCAACCACTCTTGTTGGACAGAGCGTAGGGGCGGGCAGGCGTGATTTGCATCGTAGTTTCGCATGGATGACCATATTCTTAGGAATGCTAGTGATGGCATTCATGGGCGTAATCATGTATATTTTCGCTCCCGAAATGATAGGTTTATTATCGCCTGTTGCCGATATACAAGCCCTGGGAACATCTGTTCTTCGTATTGAAGCGTTCGCCGAACCCTTCTTTGCAGCAGCCATTGTCGCCTATAGCGTGTGCGTAGGAGCAGGCGACACATTGAAACCCTCCTTCATAAACTTGGGTTGTATGTGGCTCGTCCGATTGACTCTTGCCTATGCACTAGCCAGTGAGTACGGATTGAAAGGTGTATGGTTTGCTATGGCTGTTGAGCTTTCTTTCCGTGGAATCCTGTTCTTGCTCTATCTCTTTATGCACATTCGTGGAAAAGCGAAAATGGTTAGTATATTAAGTCGTTAGTACGTTATCATGGTTTATCCAATATTTTTCTCAAAACGAAGAGACGCCCTCTTTGAATCAAGGAGACGCCTTTTTTGAATGGAAGAAAGGCTCTCCTTGTATCAAGGAAACGCCCTCTTCAAATGAAGATGATGTTTTGCTCTCTGCGTCTCATCGAATGAAAAGAGGGGGAAATAGTGTTTTTAACAACTTAAACATGGGTCTAATGACGCGTAAATTAATCCTCTTATAGTTTCATCCAACCACTAGTTTACATCTAATTTATTTGGCTTTTTAGGCTATTTAGCGTATCTTTGCAACGCTATTCACATTATTATATAATGTTAAACGATAATAGATTCGACCTTTTAAAGACGATACAGTCACCCGCAGATTTACGTAAACTTAGCTTAGAGCAGTTGCCTAAGTTATGTCAACAACTGCGTGAAGACATCATAGAAGAAGTAGCTGTTAACCCTGGACACTTGGCTTCGAGCCTTGGTGCAACAGAGATAACTGTGGCTTGTCACTATGTCTTTAATACTCCAGAAGACCGCATTGTTTGGGACGTTGGGCATCAGGCTTATGGGCATAAGATACTGACTGGCAGGCGTGAAAACTTCTGCAATAATCGTAAACTAGGTGGGTTAATGCCTTTCCCGTCGCCTTATGAGAGTGAATATGATACATTCACTTGTGGGCACGCATCCAACTCTATATCTGCAGCTTTGGGTATGGCGGTAGCCTCGAAACTGACTAAGCAGCATCGACATGTTGTAGCCATTATAGGCGACGGAGCGATGAGTGGCGGTCTAGCCTACGAGGGTTTGAATAATGTTTCAAGCCAACCTAATGACCTATTGATTATCCTCAACGATAACGACATGTCGATTGATAGGGCAGTAGGAGGTATGGAGCAATACCTATTAAACCTAGATACCAACGAGACTTATAACCGTCTTCGCTTCAAAGCATCGCAGTGGTTACATGCCAAAGGACTATTGAATGAGGAACGGAGAAAAGGCTTACTTCGATTGAACAATGCCCTTAAATCGGCTCTTGCACATCAACAGAATATATTCGAAGGGATGAATATTCGGTACTTCGGACCATTTGATGGTAATGATGTAGGAGAGCTTGTTCGCATCCTAAGACAACTGAAGGATATGAAGGGACCTAAGCTCCTTCACTTACATACGAAGAAGGGTAAAGGATACGAACCAGCCGAGAAGAGTGCCGTAGTATGGCATGCTCCGGGTAAGTTCGACCCAAAGACTGGCAAGCGAATCATACATGAGTCACATAACGAACCACCTAAGTTTCAAGACGTATTCGGTAATACTCTCTTAGAGTTAGCACGCAAGAATCCACGCATTGTAGGCGTTACGCCAGCCATGCCAACAGGTTGTTCGATGAACATCATGATGAAGGATATGCCCGAAAGAACATTCGATGTAGGTATTGCCGAGGCGCATGCTGTAACCTTCTCAGCTGGTATGGCGAAGGATGGGTTACAACCTTTTTGCAATATTTATAGTGCTTTCTCTCAACGAGCTTACGATAGTATTATCCACGATATGGCAATCCTCAATCTGCCAGTTGTGCTCTGTTTGGATAGAGCCGGACTAGTGGGTGAGGATGGTGCGACGCATCATGGAGCCTTTGATATGGCTTTCTTGCGCCCTATCCCCAACCTAACTATTTCCTCACCAATGGATGAACACGAGTTAAGAAGGCTGATGTACACAGCCCAACTACCAGGTAAAGGCTCTTTTGTGATACGTTATCCACGAGGAAAAGGTGTGCTTACGGACTGGGAATGTCCGTTGACTGAAATTAAAGTAGGTACGGGTAGGCGTCTGCACGATGGTTGGGATGTAGCCGTGTTGAGCATTGGTCCGATTGGAAATGACGTAGAGAAGGCTATAAACATCATCGAGTCAGCCAACTCACCATCGACTCAAGAGCATTGTCCTAGTATTGCCCATTATGATATGAGATTCTTAAAACCATTGGATGAGACCATTCTTCAGGAGGTTGCCGAACGCTTCTCTCGTATTATCACTATCGAAGATGGGGTGCGTGACGGAGGCTTAGGTACTGCTGTAACAGAGTGGATGAGCGATCATGGATATACACCTCATATAACTCGAATGGGTATGCCCGACCACTTTGTAGAGCAGGGAACAGTTGAACAGTTGCGTGCTCTTTGCGGTATAGATATTGATGGAATAAAGAAACAACTGACCTCAGTTGAATCGTAGTGAACCCTTATCTGTATCAGAGAAAGTGGTTAATAGACTTACAAAGACAGACAAGTTAAAGCAGAAAACATGAAGATTATCATATCAGGAGCATATACTATTGGCTCTTATCTAGCTAGACTCCTCTCACGTAACAAGCAAGACATTGTGCTCATGGATGAGTGCTCGGAGAACCTAGAGAAGATTAGTAATGAGGCTGATCTACTAACAATGGAAGGCTCAACAACCAGTATCAAGAATCTTAAAGAGGCTGGGGCAGAGGATGCCGACTTGTTTATTGCGGTTACACCAGACGAGTCGAAGAATATTGCGGCATGCGTTCTTGCACATCAATTAGGGACTAAGAAGACCGTTGCTCGTGTAGATAATCCGGAGTATGTAGAGCCTTCTAATCAAGAACTCTTCCATCAGATGGGAGTGAGCAGCATAATTTATCCAGAGCTTTTAGCCGCTAAAGACATCATCAATGGATTGAAGATGTCATGGGTACGTCAGCGTTGGGATGTGCACGATGGAGCGTTGGTCATGTTAGGTATTAAGCTGCGGGAGAGTTGTGAAATACTTGATCGTCCATTGAAAGAGATCAGTGGTCCAGATGATCCTTACCATGTAGTTGCTATCAAGCACAACGATGAGACGATTATACCTGGTGGTAATGATACCTTACAACTATATGACCTTGCTTACTTCATGACCACTAAGCAATATATACCATACGTGCGCAAGATAGTGGGAAAGGAGCATTATGTTGACGTGCAAAACGTTATCTTCATGGGAGGAGGTAAGACGGCTGCACGTGCAGTGAGGATGTTGCCAGAGTATATGCACGCCAAGATCATAGAGCAAGACCCAATGCGTTGTGAAGAGTTAAACAATATCTTGGATGAAGACACGCTCGTTATCAATGGTGACGGACGTGATATTGGATTGCTGCAAGAGGAGGGTATCCGTAACACACAAGCCTTTGTTTCATTGACATCGAATGCTGAAACGAATATTCTTGCTTGTCTAACTGCAAAGCGAATGGGCGTTCGCAAGACTGTAGCTGCCGTCGAGAACTTTGATTATGTGGGCACTGCTGAAAGCCTAGACATTGGTACTATCATCAATAAAAAGGCTGTTGCTGCTAGTCATATATACCAGATGATGTTGGATGCAAACGTTGAGAACATCAAATTCCTTATGTCTGTTAATGCTGATGTGGCTGAGTTTGTACCCAGCCCAGACGCTAAGATTACCCGAAAAGTAGTCCGCGAACTCAATTTACCACGTGGAGTTACCATCGGCGGATTGGTTAGGAATGGAGAAGGAATGCTCGTTTCGGGTAACACGCAGATTGAGGCTGGTGACTCAGTAGTGGTCTTCTGTTACAATGTAGATATGAAGAAGGTAGAGAAACTATTTATGTGATTATGTTGAATCTGAAACTTATATCCAAGATTCTGGGCTCTCTCTTGTGGATAGAGGGAGTGTTGTTGCTGTGTTGCCTCTTTGTTTCTATATGGTATCAGGGCGATGATATACTGCCATTTGTGTGGAGTATCTTAATCACAGTAGGCTCTGGATTCATCTTCCGAATCCTTGGTCGCAATGCAGATAACCTATTAGGACGTCGCGATGCTTACTTTGTTGTGACCATATCATGGATACTTTTCACCCTCTATGGTACACTTCCTTCTATGATTAGTGGCTATATTCCTAGTTTTACTGACGCTTTCTTTGAGGCTATATCAGGCTTCACAACCACTGGAGCAACTATCCTCGACTTCCCCGAGAAACTTCCGAAAGGCTTACTCTTCTGGCGTTCGTTGACACAATGGATAGGTGGTTTAGGTATCGTGTTCTTTACTGTTGCCATCCTTCCTTCTCTAGTGGGTGGGTCGGTAAAGGTGTTTGCTGCAGAGGCAACAGGACCTATTAAGAGTAAGTTACATCCGCGTATCAGCACCAGTGCTAAGTGGATTTGGATGGTCTATTTAGTGTTAACTGTCGCCTGCATCCTTAGTTATAAGGTTTGTGGAATGGGCTGGTTTGATGCCTTCAACTATTCTATGACAAGTACAGCAACAGGTGGTTTTGCTACGGAGAGTGGCTCAATTATGACCTTCCACTCGCCTGCGGAGGAATATGTCAGTGCATTGTTTTGTTTCCTTTCAGGCGTAAACTTCACCTTATTATATGCATCAGTTATAGGGATGGATATTAAGAAACTCTTTAAGAATAGTGAGTTCCGTTTCTATACTATCATGGTTCTTTCCTTTACAATCTTCATCACTTTCGAACTCGTTTGGCGTAATCACTACGAGATAGAACACGCTTTCCGCAGTGCCATCTTCCAAGTTGTTTCGTTCATCACAACGACTGGTCTCTTTAGTGATGATGCTGGTAAGTGGCCTCATGTGACGTGGGTTGTACTCGCAGCGTGTATGTTCTTCGGTGGATGTTCAGGTTCGACGAGTGGCGGACTGAAGAGTATTCGAGGTGTGATGTTGCTTAAAGTAGTTCGAAATGAGTTCCGTCAGATCCTCCATCCGAATGCTGTTCTACCCATGAAGATCGATGGTGTCAATATCTCGCAATCGAAACGTGTAACCTTACTAGGCTTTGTTGGGCTCTATCTCATCCTAACTCTTTTCTGTGCATTCACGATGATTGCCCTAGGAATTGACAATACTAACGCTATCACCATCACGTTAAGTTGTCTTGGAAATGTCGGTCCGACGCTAGGTATGGAGATTGGTCCTACGATGTCATGGGCGCAACTTCCCGACTTTGCAAAGTGGATTTGTTCGTTCTTAATGCTTGTTGGTCGACTGGAGTTATTCACTGTTCTCGTTCTCTTCACACCTGCTTTTTGGAAGAAGAATTAGTGCTTTTATCCTCCTCTTAGCCTCTTTTAAGAGGAGAACCTCCTAATGGGAACTAATCAGGAAACGCCCTTTTCCATTTCAAGAAGGCGTTTCTTCGATACGAAGAAAGCCTCTCTTTGATATGAAGAGAGGCTCTCTTTGTTTTTAGAACTTACGTGTGTCTATTGCCTCTGATGTTTATTTCGTGTACAGTTGAGGCCTTTTGTTGGAAAAGGAAATCATCTTTTGCAGTTAATTTAACAGTATTTTGTGCTGTAATCGATAATGAATGTGTAAATTTGTCAGCGGTATTTCTGATATGAAAAAACTAATTAAAACGTAATACAATGAAGAAGAATAAACTATTACTGTTACTATTTGTGCTCCTTACGGCAGTGTCTTTAACATCTTGTCTTGGCGATGGTGAAGATAGTGTGAGACGCCAACTTCCAACACAGGCAGAGATCGATGCAGCCTTTAATGTTATGAAAGGTAACTATCAAGGAAAGCTCATTTGCTATGCTTTTGATGAACAATATGGTGGCTGGAAGAAGGATGATTCAATCGCTTCTAACTGGGAGATAACATCAGATACAACCCTACTTATAAAGCATTTCCCTACTAAGTTCCTTGCTAAGAGTGTTACGAATGTGAGCTTAAAGCAGGCTATTGAGGCCTTACCTGCACAAGACTTAAACTTTAAGATAAGTATTCGACAAGCACGACCATCAGCTACGGGCTTTTACATTGTACCACTCCTTGCTGATTTAGGAAACCTTACTTATGATGGAGCAAGCCATCAGATAGGGGTGAGATTTATATGGAATGAGTCAACAATAGGTAAGTTTGATCCTTCGACAAAGCGCATGGGTATTCGCTTGATAGAGAATGGTATCTATGTTGATAAAGTACTGAAAGATGATGTTTATCGTGCTGGTAACATTTATATCTTACATACAAACTGATACAGAGAAGTATCTTTTAGGTATTAGATAAGTGTAAGGCGGTTGTGTCAAGGATGATACAACCGCCTTAATTGTTGGTTATTTCTTCTTGTGTTGACTGTCTTTCTAAGAACAATCTAACATCTTCTTGCAGTTTTCTGAAAGGTTCTGCATTTCTGTAACCTACGTTCCTTCTCAACATGGAAACGATAGCTTCGATGCTATGACTATAACTTGATAACTCATTCCGGCGCTGCGTATCATGCACCGCGTTGCGATTTATCTCCTCTTCTCGCTCTCTGATGAGTTGGTCGCAGACACGTTTAAGGATGGGAACAACAACATTGTCGAAGAGATGATGCCCTTGTATATATAAATAGGTGGTAGTAGGTGTAACGCTAAGTGTGCTTAGCTCTCTCTTTAGTTGTAGGTAATCCTCCTTTGCATAAGGGTACTCCTTTTGTAATTGGCGTATCTTCCTTTGTACCTTATAATGCAGTCTTTGTAAGGATTCAGCAGCATTATAGATAGAAAAGTGCCCTATTTCGATAACTCTATTGAAGTCGGTTATAGTGAATTGGCGGTACTTTTGGTGTCTATAAGTCCATATATTCCAAACAAAGAGAGGATAGATTATCTCGCTATATTGGCTTAGGAAGGATTCAAAGTCAAATATGGCGTGGTCGTTAAGGGCTACAGCTACACTCACATCATGCAGACTTTGGGCGTAACACTGTAGGTTTTCAATGGCATAAGCATAGGTATGAAAGACGTAAGGGTTAGTGATGACTTGTGTAGAAGTAGCTGTTTCGCCTTGTAAAAGATAGTCATAATCCGCATCAACGCACGCTATCATGTTCTCTCCCATTTGATTTGAAATAAGGTTCATAAGCACCGACTTCTTCCCTTTTGTTAGGTTCAAGCGTGACGGAAGCATAACTTCAAAGAAGCGATCATTGCTTTCGAAGCCACTTAACACCGTCCTCCAAAAGAAGATATCATCGTATGCCTCGACGTATGCAATAATCTTTCTGCGTGCATGCTTACCATTAAGTTGATTGGCAGCATTAATGTATGCCGATGATAGATTGTCGCGGAGTCGTCTGCTCATAGTGCCTCCTTCCCTTGCTATTATTTGTCAGTAATATCCGAAACTTCCGTTACTCGGTCTATCCAACCATTCATTATCACAGCCGGACTATGCGTACTTAGGATGATTTGAACATTGGGATTCAGTTCGAGAATGAGGTCAATTAGTCGTTTCTGCCAGTCTACGTGCAGGCTAACTTCAGGTTCGTCCATAAAGAGAACGTATGGTTTATTATCTTCAACGAGCACTGTCAAGAGTATAACCAATATCTGTTTCTCTCCGCTTGAGAGCTGATAAGGATAGAGCGTTTCGCCTATCTGTGAGAAACGAATCTCATTCTCCGTGCGAATGATAGTCTTTCCTGTTTCGGTGAAGAGGTCGTCTATCATATCTTGGAATCGCTTTTTGGGTAGGGAGATGCGCTGTGCCTCTTCCGCAGCATGAGCTGTTCCGCTTTGTAAAGTAGCAATGATTCGGTTGCCAATGTTCACTTGGTAATCCAGATACTTGCGTTGCAACTGAAAGAGCTGCCAGTCTAATTCGGTGGAAAGATTGCCATCCATCTTACTAACACTGTCCGAATTTAACAGCGGGCGATCGAACGAACGGATAATATCATAGCGTATCCATTTGGCATCGGAAGGGTTCACTTTCAACCGAACGCCCTTCAGTAGATGACTGGGAAACTCTCCGCCTTGTGAAAAAGAGCGTACCACTTTATTTATAATGGTACTCTTTCCTACGCCATTGATACCACTTAAGATATTAATTTGCCGATCTAATGTCCATCGAATGTGCTTCTTTCCACTCCAAAGGGAGTCGATTTCAATCTCTTCTATATAATTGGCATATTTCTGCATAAGGCTTTCTTGTAGTATTATAACACTATCGCAAATATAGTGCTTTTTATCTGTTTGACGATAGAAAAGGCTCTTTTTAACGTAAATACCATAATTGTGGTATGCGAAATAACACAAAGTGAGTATTTTAAAGACCAATGTTTCTCCGTACCTTTGCACCTGTGAAAAAGAAACAAAACACTTAGAACTTGCGGTGATAAGTGTTTTGATTGGTAGATGAAACGAATAATTAAAGGTAACGGATATGACAAAGATTGCAAAGAAACTCACTGAACTGATTGGGAATACACCCTTGTTGGAATTAAATAAGTTCTCTTCTTTGAAAGGACTTGAGCAGCCAATTATAGCAAAGATAGAATCGTTTAACCCTGGTGGAAGCGTCAAAGATCGTGTTGCACTAGCGATGATTGAGGATGCAGAAGATAAAGGACTTCTGAAACCAGGAGCCACTATCATCGAGCCAACGAGTGGTAACACGGGAGTTGGTTTGGCATTAGTAGCAGCAGTGAAGGGCTATAAACTCATCCTTACTATGCCGGAAACAATGAGCATAGAACGCCGTAACCTTGTGAAGGCTTATGGTGCTACTGTGAAGTTGACGAGCGGTAAAGAGGGTATGAAAGGGGCTATCAAAGCAGCAGAGGAATTGCGCGATTCGATTCCAGGAAGCATTATTCTTCAGCAGTTCGAGAACCAAGCTAATCCGCAGAAACACTATGCGACAACTGGTAAAGAGATATGGCGTGATACGGACGGAGCGGTCGATATCTTCGTTGCCGGTGTAGGAACTGGTGGTACAATAAGCGGTGTTGGCAAGTATTTAAAGGAGCAGAATCCGAATGTAAAGGTCGTTGCTGTGGAGCCAACAACATCCCCCGTGCTAAGCGGCGGACAAAGTGGTCCGCACAAGATACAGGGCATTGGCGCTGGTTTTATACCTTCTACGTACAACAGCAAGTACGTTGATGAAATCTTCCAAGTCGATAATGACCAAGCTATACTCACGGGTCGTCAGTTGGCACAGAGCGAAGGCTTACTTGTTGGTATATCATCAGGTGCAGCAGTCTTTGCGGCTATTGAGCTTGCAAAACGCCCCGAGAATAAGGGTAAGAGAATCGTTACTTTGCTTCCAGATACGGGCGAGCGTTATCTCTCAACAGTATTATATGCTTTTGAGGAATATCCCTTGTAAGAAAGAGACAGCACAACATAAGAACACTTAGTGAGTAAAATCTTTCTTTAAAAACAAGTCATCATTCAATTCTGATAAAGCTTTATCAAGCAAATAGGGACAGACTCTCTTGTCTGTCCCTATTTTATTTCTACATCTTTATCCTTGCCAAAACTGCTTCTGCTGCGGCACATCTCTTCCAAATATTACCATCTTCATTACTTCCAGTTGGTGGGTAATAGTTGGTTTGGAGATGGGTTGGGAGAGGATACGTGACCACGGGAGCGAGAGAACCAAATTAATACACTAGTTTTGAAAGACATTAAATTGTTCGCGAAGAATTTCGAATTTCTTCGCGAACAATTTTTTTGTTGTTTTAGCAGAATCTCAAAAATCCGTTATCATCCTTCTGTTACAGGACCTGACGGCTCTGTTCCCTCTGCCTTCTTTTTCTCTTTCTTTCCCTTCTTTTCTTTCTTCTCCTTTGGTGCTACTTGTTCATACGTAACATCATTCAGTGTAAAATACTTAGTGGAAGCAAGGAACTTTATAACAGGTTTCTCGATATGCTGCTGTGCACGAAACTGCTCAACAGTCTCTACTGCCTTGCTCTTAAACGAGGGTGTCAACGTTCCCATATCGCCAAACTCCACAATGTCACCATTGGCTACGATGTCACGGGCGGTTTCACTTGCAAGATTCAGCACGGCTGCCACCTCCTGCGCATTAAAGGTTGTTGACTTAGCAATACGTTCGCAAAAGTTGCGGAAGTCTACACGGTGCCTGCCAGTTGGGCGTGCTACGATAACAGTCTTTCCGGCCTGCTTACCGATGTTTAGCTTCTGCTCTCTCAAGAAAAATTGAATTGGTTTATTAGCCATATTATCATTAAGGTGGTCTCTCTTTGTGATAACTCCGTGGGCTCGAGACCTTTTAGCCCACGGAGCGTTGTTTATAATATTATTGTTTGCTATAAAATCTTACTTTATAACTACCTGAGAAAGATTGTTTTTTCTCCATTTTAGTTAGATTAAAACCATATCACTTTTAATAAAACTCTTTAAATTAGAAGTGAACAAAAGGTATTACACCAACTAAAGTCGGATATCTTACAGTATCCCAAGGGCTTCTTGCCTCTGCAGTTTTACTATTATTATCAAAAGAAACAGTAAACCATCCTCCCAATCCTGCCCCAGTATAAGAACTTGTCACATAATCATTTAACAACGTTCCAAATGTCTTTTCGTAATAATTTGTATAGCCGTGAGCGGAAACTTCTCCACCACCAGTGCTACCACCATCTCCAAAGGACACTTTTTCATATGCATCCATCAACTCACCCAAGGCTGGAATGTATAATTTACTGATATTACTTCCTAATGGGATGCTCGGTGCTATATATCCTCCAGCAACTCTACCAAAAAGATTGTTTCCATCTTCTGCTTTTACCATTCCATCATTTGATCCACTTGCATCCCAGGACCAATGGTAACCTTGGCGGTCATTATTTCTTGCAGCTTCAGGATAAATATATTGAGTTGTATTAGTAGTCGGATTACTAGGCATCATAGAGATAGGAAATTGTACTCCACTGAGACCTCCCCACACAAGCATAGCAGTACCAGAGTTTATGGAGCCGTCATTATCTTTTATAACAAGTCCCATAATGTTGCCATGACCAGTCTTCTTGCTTAAAGGGTCACCTAAAAAACCTGTTGTTCCATCTTCATATAGCACTTTATAATTATATTTCAGAGTTACCTTAAGCACATATGACGCATTTTGAATGGCGTTGAAATATAAGGTAGATGCTTTCAATGTTATATTAGACATTGTTTTCTTATATATATAAACAGAAGGAATGTTTATAGATAAATTGTTCATATACGTTCCTGGGAGAATATAAACATAATCGTGTTGTGTGATATTATAAGATAAATCACTTGATTCTGTAGCAGGATAAGATGGAGAAAGAGTAGATTGAAGATTCGTATTTGCAGCAATAGAATTGTCTGTTATAAAAGAACCAGACGTAGCATCCAAAGTTATAGTTCCTGGTATCGTATTATTCGTTAATAGCCGCCCTTGTGCATTGAATGGCATATAGCCTGATATTTTAATACGCACACGTGTACCAACATGTTTCATTACGAAATCAACTTTTTGCTTTGCAGGAGTAGCAGTGATAACTTTTGTAGTAACACCGATACGAGCTGTACCTGCATCTGCGCGATTTACGGTTAAGTTGTTCCCGCTGATGTTTACCTTGTCATTGCAACAATAGAAGGTATATGTTCCTGGATCAAGGTTGAGACTTTGGTTAGCACTAGTTGCTGTGAATACGTTGCTGGTAACAGTGCCTTTAAGTGTACCCTTCAGGACACCGCTCTGATAAGCCAGAATCGTATAAGTTCCATTCAACATACCAGCTGCGCGTGTTGCAGGCTTGGTATCACGAGCAGTATCACGCTCAAGTGTAGTCTCTGCAAAGATATCGTTACCGAGATCGATAGTATCTTTTGCTACTTCCAAAGATTGGTTTCCTGCACGAGTTACAGATACTTCTTCATCTGCATTGAAGTCTTCGTCAGTTAAAGTAAACGTGAGTTGCTGTTTTGATTCTTCTCTCCTTGTGTTGTCAAGGTTATCATCACTTGAGCAGGCAATAAACATACTCACGGTAATTACCGCTATCAATAAAGAACTGATATCAAATAAAATTCTCTTCATCTTGTTTAATTTGTTTTAAGTTTGTTTTCTTAATGATTATTCAACCCAAACATCACCAAAATCCACCTCTTGATCTTGCTTCCAATCTTCTTCTTGAGACGTCATCGGTGCTGGGGTAACCGATACGCAGAAGAATACCTCTGACTTCATTTCATAAACGAGACATACTGGTCGTTCATAATCTTTCTTTTCTTGCTTTTTTCTCATTGCTTTTATTGATTAAAAATAGTTGTTAT
>QWCW01000319.1_pt1 | contig 17806 bp, 15 predicted proteins | sample 1972691 | NCBI WGS metagenome assembly QWCW01 (sample SAMN09866698, study PRJNA288562) | Human oral metagenome isolate pre2_saliva, whole genome shotgun sequencing... | reverse complement strand
CGCCGCCCCCACCCGCAACGCCGTCACCCACTCCCGCTCCCACCGCAGCCGCCACGCCCAGCCCCGAATTGCAGGCCGTGGAGCGTTTGAGTGAAGAATTGGGGGTAGCGACCGCCGAAACCGCCACTTCCACTGCCCATGCCGCGGCGGCCCAAAGCTCCGCGCCCGCTTCGTCGACAACGTCCGCCGCTGTTGAACCGGTTGCGCCGACCGTTGCGCCCGAAGTGCCGCCTGTGCCCCCCACCCCGACACCTCCCGTCGCTCCGCCCCCCGCTTTCGAGCCCTCTACCGACGAGGACGACGATGAGCCCCGCCGTTCCGGTGGCGGAATGAAGTGGGCGCTCGGCCTACTTGCCTTGGTAGTCGGCGGTTGTGCCGCAGGAGGATATTATTATTACGATCGTTACCTCGCCGCGCCCGAACCCACGGTGCAAACTCCCATTGCGAAGCCCGACACCACGCCCGCAGCACCCGCAGCGGTGGCCGACAACGAGGCCGAACTGCGCGAAAAAGTGGTCAACTACTGGGATGTCTATGCCAAACGCTCGAGCGGTCTGATTCTTCAGTACACCAATGCACAGTTGCGCAAGATGCTCGAGGCAAAAGGCTTCGTGAATATGACCGATACCACCGCCACGGCTTCGACAGCCGGCGACGAAGTGAGCGAACGCGCCGACGTTTACGAACTCACCACCACGAAAGGCGCTGTGCTCTGCCGCTTTGTGATCAACAATGGCCGTGTGTACAACGAACTCTGGTTCAAGTATCCCGAAGACAAAGCCGCCTTCGTGAAAGCCGCCGCCGGTTCCGGATTCAAAGCCGGCACTTCGGTCGATCGTGAAGCCAAAACGCCCACTTTCTACTCCTCGTTCACCACCGACAGCGTGCGCACCTATCCCAACACGCGCCACGACTACATTGTGGCCGGCGAAGAAACGTTGAAACTCTTCCGCGAGCGCGAGCGTTGATGCCGCGTTCGTTCGCGAACCCTCCCAACAGACGGCTCCCCGACAGCATTTTTGCACTGTCGGGGAGCCGTTTTTTGTGTCCGCTTGCGCGTTTTCACTTCAATTTTTCGCCGGTGAGAGGGGCAGGACGAGGTTTGCTGTTCCGCCCGTCGCGGCCTTCGTGTGCGCCTTCGTTCGGTCGATTCGAAAATCCTCATTAGTCCGTTGCGGTCTCGTCGATCAAATCCCAACCCTGCGCACCGAGTCGCAGCAGGCGCGGCGCTTCGTCGGGTGAGCAGGTGCGGCCGGCCGCCAAAGCCACGTGTCCCATGGTGCGCCGCAGGTTGATTTCCACATAGGGCAACCACCCTTCGCGCGCCACCAGCACATCCACGCCCAAGGGGCCGACGTAGCGCGCCGCCGCGTCGGGACATCCCGCGCCGTACACCTCGTCAATGCGCGCCGCCATGCGGGCAATGAGCGTGTCGAAGACCTCGTCGGCAAGCGGACTGCCCACTGCGGCGGCACGTTCGAGCAAGGTGTGCCGCAACTGCGTGGGATGCGCCACCAGATTGCCCCCGTAGGCCCCGCCGGCCGCCGTGGTGAAGAGCGAAACGCCCTCGAAATGCACGTGCCCCGCCGCGTCGATGCTAAATTCAAGCGCGGCATCGAGCAGGCCTTCGCAGCGCGCCTGCACTTCCACCCCACCCTGTTGGCGAATGGCTTTTTCGATTCGGCGACGACAGGGCTCATCGTCGGCAAACGCCCACACCCCGCGACCGCTGCAGCTCCACGGTTGTTTGATCATGGCGCGCCTGTTCATCGCCGCCGCAGCTGTTTCGACCGCCGTCGTCGAGGTGCAGAACACCGCACGGGGCTTGACCACTCCCGGCAGGTCGTCGGTGGGCAAACCCTCCGCCCATCGCACCCCCATCTCGCGACTACTCATGCGGCGCAGCGCACAGAGCCGCTCGTCGTCGGGCAGAAGACGTTCGGGCGCACCGAGTCGGCGCAATAATCCGACCAAATGCCGATCCCATCCCCACGGTTCGATGCGCTCCACCGCGGCCCAATCGGGAATTTCCACCCCTTCCGTGCCGCCCGATTCGGGCAAATGCAAGCACACATCACCGGCCGTCGCCCACAGTCGGGGCAGTTCGGCCAGCGCGTGAGCCAATCGGCGTGCAGGGCGTGAGGGACAGTAGTGCGCCGTGTGAGCGGCGAGGGCTTCGTCGTGCGAGGGATTGAAAATGTGGAGAACCATCAGTCAAGGCAAAAGAACTTCGCCCCGCCCTCGCCGAAGGTCTTGACGAAAAGCGGGGCGAAATCGAAAAAAACAAGTCGGGTTTCGCGAGAAAGTTGTGGTGTTTCCCGTGAAACACCACAACTTTATTCTCCGGCGAGAAAACGCTGAGTTTGCGGTTGTGAGAAAATGCGTTCGGCGCAGGCATATCCCTCCTCATAGAGGGCTTCGAGTTGGTCGATGCGCGTGCCGAAACGATCCACCTCGAGGGGATTTTCCGGGCAGATAATAAGCACTTTCCCGGCGGCTTCGAGCTGTTCGACCAGTTCGATGTGTGCATTGTAGACGCGCTTCAAGCGCGAGAGCGCCACCCGCAGGCGGGGGTAATTCTTATAGACGAATTTGGGTATGCGCACGTCGCTGCCGGCATCGCGATAGCCGCGGTTGTGGGTGAGCACCACGACGTTGCGGGCGAAACCTTGGCTGATGGCGCGCTCCACGGGGATGGGGTCGGTGATGCCGCCGTCGAGCATCGGCACGCCGTCGAGGGGGCAGATCGGCGCCACGAAAGGCAGCGCGGCCGAGGCCTTGCAGAGCGTGAGCAAGCGATTGCGATCTCGGCACTCGGTGTGGTATTCGGCGTAACCGGTACGGCAGTTCGTGGTGACAATCTCAAAGCGCATGGGATTGTTGAAGGCCGTGTCGTAGTCGAAGGGCAGAATCTCGTTGGGAACACGGTCGTAGAGAAAATCTTGGTCGAAAATGGCTTGGTTTTGCCACAAATGTTTGAGCCCGATGTATTGATATTTTTCGAGCATATCGATGGCCGTCTTCTTAGCGCGACCTCTTTGCCGACTCAGAAAAGACATGCCGTGGCCGGCACCGGCCGACACGCCGATGCCATAGGGGAAGGTGATGTTGGCATCCATCAAGTAGTCGAGCACCCCGATGGTGAACACCACGCGCATACCCCCGCCTTCCAAAACCAGTCCAGTCGTTGCATTCATAAGCACAAACATTTGTGGCAGCTTTTGGCCCCATTGGCGAACAAATGCTGCATATCAGTCTATAAAAGTTGTGCAAAGGTATACTATTCCGCGCGGAATGTAGTAACTTTGCGGGAAGAATAATTACTAAAAACTGCGTTCTATGCTCTTTTCTCGTTCCACTTATGCAGAGCGCCGCAGCCGCCTGCGCCAACTCGTCGGTAGCGGCATCATTTTCATCCCCGGCAACAACGACAGCCCCTGCAACTTCCCGAACAACCCCTACAAGTTCCGTCAGGATAGTTCGTTTCTCTATTTCACCGGTCAGCACCGCGATGGGCTGGCGCTGGTGATCGACTGCGAAAGCGGCGTCGAAACGCTCGTGGGCAACGACATCGACATCGACGACATCATCTGGACGGGCCCCGTTCCCTCGATGGCAGACATGGCGGCCGAGAGCGGCATCGAACGCACCGCCCCGAAAAGCGAACTGGCGACGATCTTCGCCGAAGCCCGCCGCTTGGGACGTCGCGTGCACTTCTTGCCCCCCTATCGCCACGACATCATGATCGAAATGGCCGATCTCACTGGCCTGCACCCCCTGAAGGTGCGCGAGGCGGCGAGCATCGAACTCATTCGTGCCGTGGTGGCACTGCGCAACATCAAGAGCGAGGAGGAAATCGCCGAACTCGACCGCGCTGCCGCCATCGGTTATGAGATGCACACCACCGCCATGCGCATGGCCGTACAGCCCGGCATGACCGAAGCCGCCATCGCCGGTGCGCTCGACGGCATTGCCTCGTCGCGCGGTAGCATGGTTTCCTTCCCCTCCATCGTATCGATGCACGGCGAAGTGCTGCACGGTTTCCCCTCTACGGCCACGCTCGATCCCACGCGCCTGCTCTTGGTCGACGCCGGTGCCGAATCGCGCGAGCACTACTGCTCCGACCACACGCGCACCACGCCCATTTCGGGCCGCTTCAGCCAGCGCCAGCGCGATGTCTACGACATTGTGGTGGACTGCCACGACTTGGCGCTCAAAGTGGCGCGCCCCGGGGTGAAATACATGGATGTGCACCTCGCGGTGTGCCGCCTGATGACCGAACGCCTGCAGGCTCTCGGCCTGATGAAGGGTGATGTCGACGCTTCGGTGGCCGCCGGTGCCCACGCCCTCTTCTTGCCGCACGGACTCGGCCACGCCATGGGCATGGATGTCCACGACATGGAAGCCCTCGGCCAGGTGAATGTGGGCTACGACGACGAGACGCGCCCCTCCGACCAGTTCGGTTTGGCCAGTCTGCGCTTCGGTCGCCGCTTGGAAGTGGGACACGTCGTGACGGACGAGCCGGGTATCTATTTCATCCCCGACCTCATCGATCTCTGGCGCGCCGAAGGTACGAACAGCGACTTCTTGAATTTCGATGCCATCGAGAGTTATAAGGATTTCGGCGGTATCCGCATCGAAGACGACCTGCTCATCACGGCCGACGGTTGTCGTTTCCTCGGCACAGAACTCGTGCCCTACCACTCCGACGACGTCGAAGCCTTCTTGGCACGTTGATCGACCGGCGGCGTCCCGTGCGCTGCTTCAGCGCCCCGCTCCACAGGTTTCGCCCCAAGGCGCGGCGCCCCTTTTTCCATCGTAAACTCCTATAACTATCATTCTAACATGAAGAAATTTCTTACCCTCGCCCTCGCGGCGCTGAGCTTCTTCGGTGCGGCCACTGCCGCCAACAACACAAAGAAGGCAGCCCCCAAAGACACGCTCGTGTTCACGACTATCGTGTCGGCCCCTGTGACGAGTATCAAAAACCAGAACAACTCGGGTACTTGCTGGGCTTATTCTTCTTTGGCTTTCCTCGAAAGCGAAGCCCTCAAGAAGAACCCTTCGTTGAAACCTGCCGATGTGGATCTCTGCGAATCGTTTGTTGTGGCCAAAACCTACAACGACCGCGCCGACCGTGCCGTTCGTACGCACGGCGATGTGAGCTTCTCGCAGGGTGGTTCGTTCTATGACGTGATCTACTGCATGGATCGCTACGGCCTCGTGCCCGAAGGCACCATGCCCTACCCCAAAACGCTCTACGGAGATTCGCTTTTCAACTTCAAACACTTCTTCCCCGGCCTCGAAGCTTTCGTGGGTAGCGTGGCGAAGGGCGACCACAAGACCATCAACCCCATCTGGAAGAAGACGGTGGCACAAATGGTAGACGGTTACTTCGGCGAAGCGCCCAAGACCTTCAAGGTGAAGGGCAAAGAATACACGCCCCACACCTACGTGAAGGACTACCTCCGTCTCGATCCCAACGACTATGTGAGCCTCACCTCCTACACGCACGAGCCTTTCTACAAGCCTTTCGTTATCGAAGTGCAGGACAACTGGCGTTGGGCGCCCAGCTACAACCTCCCCCTCAACGATCTCATGGAAGTGATGGAGAGCGCTGTGCGTAACGGCTACACCTTTGCATGGGGTGCCGACGTGAGCGAGGACGGTTTCTCGCGCCGCACGGGCAAACACCGCTGCGTGGCCACCGTACCCGACACGAAGAGCACGACCGGTGTGGGTTCTGACCAGTCGCGCTGGACGGGCGAACAGGCCGGTGCCAAGATCAACGCCACCGACAGCAAGGGCGAAAAGACCATCACGCAGGAGATGCGCCAACTCGCCTACGACAACTGGGAAACGACCGACGATCACGGTATGCAGATCTACGGTTTGGCAAAAGACCAGAACGGCAAGGAGTATTTCATGATGAAAAACTCTTGGGGTGACTACGGTCCCTACAAAGGCTTCTGGTATGTGTCGAAACCCTACGCCGCTTACAAGACGATGAACATCGTGATCAACAAAAACGCCATCCCCGCGGCCATCCGCACGAAGCTCGGCATCTAATAACGGGAGCATATTTGCCATTCCCGACTGCCGTTTGCCGAAAACAAGTCCTGCGGTGTGATCAGCACTCGCGGTGAATCGGCAAACCTCCCCTCAGTGTGCGCATCTGTTCCGCTTTGCGGCAAGCAGATGCGCGCATTGCGTTTGAAACGGGCGCGCGCCATCGCCAAGTGCGCAACTTCAACGTCAACTTTCCTCCCCAATGCACCCCGACTACTCTCCTTTGCGCCGCTTCTCGCGGTGGATTTCCCGTTGGCGCCACCGCCGTGGCTACGGAGTCCACTCTCCGTGGGCGTTTTCGTGGATCACGCAGGTGATTTACAACGACATGGCTTACTATGCCTACGCCGATTTGCAGCGCCGCCGCCGTTTGCCCGCTGCCGATCCCGAGTCGCTCGCCGGAACGCTCAGCGAGAAAGACGATCGTCTCCTCTTTCGGGTAGCCAATGCTGCGGAAGCCAACGATATCGCCGTGGTCGGGGCAGTCGGCGCACGCGAAATCGCTTATCTCTCGGCGGCGCGCACACAGGCACGGCTCACAACTTACGCAGCGCTCCCGACCGCTGCGGAAAAGTGGACGGGGCCGCACGATTTTGTCTATTTCGCCGCGGCTGAATTGTTACCTTCCGTCGATTTTCCGTTGACTTTTTTCGACAACACGGACACGGCGCACTGCCGACTTGTGGTGGTGCGGGGCATAGCGCACAGCGCGGCGGCAAAAGCAGCCTGGCAGCATTTCGTGGAGCGTCCGGAAGTGTGTGTAAGTTTCGATCTCGGCCGTTTTGGCTTGGCTTTTTTCGCCCCGAAACTCCACAAGCAACATTACGTTGTGGCCTATTTGTAAGGGTTTCTCCGCACGAAAATCACAAAAGTTAGCCGTCGTGGTGAAAAAATGGACGAAAAATTTGGTTATCCGCGAGGAAATGTTACTTTTGCACGCTCAAACCGTAAAACCTATCCACGTAACTATGTATTGGACATTGGAATTGGCTTCGAAACTCGAAGACGCACCTTGGCCCGCTACCAAGGAAGAATTGATTGACTACGCAATGCGCTCGGGCGCTCCGTTGGAAGTGGTGGAAAACCTCGAAGAACTGGAAGACGAAGGCGAAATTTACGAGACGATCGAAGACGTCTGGCCCGACTATCCCACGAAAGAAGATTTCCTCTTCAACGAAGACGAATACTAATCCCCCTTTCATCGGCGGAAGCCCACGCGGCTCCCGCTTTTTTTTGTGTCGTTGCGGCAGATTGTCGCCCCATCTTGTCATGTCCCACCCTGTTTTTGCTTCAAACATCCCAACGGCGGAGGGGAAATGCCCCACTTTCGCCGATTCGCGCTCTGCTTTTGCCCCGACGGTGAGCGTAATCATTCCCGTTCGCAATCGTTCGGAGATGATTGTTCGCTGTCTGCAATCGGTGGCGGCGCAAACGTATGAGCGCGTGCGGCTGATTGTGGTGGACAATGGCTCGACCGACGACACGCGTTCGCGAGTGGCCGACTGGATGTCGGCGAATGCCGGGCGTTTTGTCGAAACTTGCTTGCTCGACGAGCCACGTTCCGGCGCGAACGCGGCACGCAACTGCGGATTGCGCGCCGTGACCGACGGTTATGTGGCCTTTTTCGACTCAGACGACGAGATGTCGCCCGATTTTCTCACGCAAATGCTTGCCACCTTGCGCAAGGACGCCGCCGCGCAGTGGGTTTTGGCGCGAACACGCATGATTTTTCCCGATGGCACGGAGCAAGTGCGCCACGGCGTGCCCCACCCTTCGGCGGCACACCACTTGTTGAGCGCGCAAGTTTCCACCCAATCTTTCGTGGCAGAGGCAAATTTGTTGCGAGCGGTCGGCGGTTGGGACGAAACGCTCACTTGTTGGCAAGACTACGAGCTGGGCTTCCGGCTTCTTCGCGCGGCGCCGCATCCTGCTTGGTGCTCTTCGGTGTTTCACCGCATCTATCGCACGCCGGACAGCATCACCGGCGCATCGCTTTCGGAGAATGCGGAAGGAATTGTGCATGTGCTGCGCAAACTGGCCGAACAAGTGGAAAAAGCCCCCTATTTCGCGCCGCACACGCTTGATATTCAGTTGAATGGAGGACATTTTACGACACCTTCTGCGGATTTTTCTCCGATAGCAGCGGGAGGTTTTCCAAAAGGTGCCGAATCTTCTGCGCAAGCTGTGGACGCTTCGCCGGCAGTCGCGGACAGTACGTCGATTGCAGAGTATGCCACGGCTGAACAAGCCCAATGTCGTTTGGCTTTGTGGCTGCGCGTGCACATTATCGCAGGACAATTTCGCGCAGAAGGCGCAAGTTCGACCGCCGATGCGCTACTTTCCGCTGTCGGTGCACCACTTCGCCGTGTTTCGTGGCTCGATCGCGTGGTGGCTCGCCTACTTATGGCCTATACCTCACAGGGTGGGCGCGGTGCTTGGCGGTTTGCAGCACTTTGGACGCGCCTTCGTTGATTTTTCCCCCACGATGCGCCCAAAACAGCCCCGAAGTTTCTAAAATTCATACGGCGCATAAAACCGAATAAGTCATCGTTCGTTTGATTTTGCGCGAAAGAGATTATGTTTGGTATAGGACTTTTGAATCGCCGCCCACCACTTTCGTAGGGCGGCCTTCTTTTTTTGCGGCAAAGGCACGTCTTCTCATAGAGAACCTCCCCTCCGAAAGTCGAAAACAAGTAGTCGAACGTGGAATAGCCGTGGAGAAGAAGCGATTGTCGGCTCCCTCGAAGAGAAAACCATCGTGAAATGCCCGATCGCTTGGGCATTTCCTTAAAAATATGTAGATTTGCGTGTGAAGATAAATGCGTTTTCTCCGCTTGTCGGCGCATTGCCACCGAATGAAGCGGAGCATTTCGCAAAACCCACCAAGATCTCATCCATGCTCTCCACCGTTCACACCGTAGCCATCAATGGTCTCACCGCTTCGCGCGTATTGATCGAAATAAACGTCACCCGTTTCGATCAACCTCGCGACGCGCTGTTTGTAATGGTAGGACTTCCCGACAGCGCCGTGAAAGAAAGCAAAACGCGCGTCCGTTCTGCCCTCGAAAACAGTGGTTATCCGTTGGCGAGCGGGACAGACATGGCCATCAACTTCGCCCCCGCCGACGTCAAGAAGGAAGGTAGCAGTTACGATCTTCCGCTTGCCGTCGGTTTATTGCTTTCGCACGAACGCATTCACCCCGTCGACGTGCAAATCGAGCGCTGCATGTTTCTCGGCGAACTGGGTTTGAACGGCGATCTGCGCCCCGTTCGTGGCGTACTCCCCGCGGCGATTCTCGCTCGCAGCATGGGTTACACCACCCTCTTCGTGCCTGAGGAGAATGCCCGCGAGGCCGCTGTGGTAGACCGCGTGCAAGTGTTCGGCGTGCGCCACCTCACGGAAGTGATCGGCCATCTTGAGGGACGCGCTCCGCTCTTGCCCACGATTGTCGACACGCGTGCCGAGTTTTATGCCGCGCAAGAAACTTTTCCCTACGATTTCAGCGAAGTCAAAGGCCAACCTTTGGTGAAACGCGCCTTTGAAGTCGCGGCGGCCGGCGGTCACAACTTGTTACTTGTGGGCAGTCCCGGCTGTGGCAAGAGCATGATGGCGAAACGTCTCCCCTCTATTTTGCCCCCCCTCAGTTTGGCCGAAAGTTTGGAGACCACACAAATTCATTCCGTGGCCGGTAAACTCGGACGCGGCGACACCCTCATCTCCACGCGGCCGTTTCGTTCGCCCCACCACACCATTTCCGACGTCGCCCTTATCGGTGGCGGTGCACATCTTCAGCCCGGCGAGGTCAGTTTGGCGCACAACGGCGTGCTCTTTCTCGACGAATTTCCGGAATACTCCAAAAACGCGCTCGAAACCCTCCGCCAGCCGCTCGAAGACCGCCAAATCAGCATTTCGCGTGCCCGTTACAACGTCACTCTCCCCTGCTCTTTCATGCTCGTTGCCGCCATGAACCCCTGTCCCTGTGGGTATTACAACGATCCGCACCACCCTTGCACCTGTCGTCCGGGACAAGTGCAGCGCTACATGAGTCGCATCAGCGGCCCCTTGCTCGATCGCATCGACCTGCAAGTCGAAGTCGTGCCGGTTTCGGTGCGCGAACTCTCCTCCGCCCCCGCCGGCGAGAGTTCGGCCGCCATCCGTGCGCGGGTAGTGGCGGCGCGTCGTCGACAAGCCGCGCGATTTGCCAATTGTCCCGGCGTGCACTGCAATGCCCAAATGGCCGCGCGCCACATCAAAGCCTTCGTGCAGCTTGACGAATCGGCGCACGCCGCCCTCGAACAAGCCCTCGAGCGCCTCGGTCTTTCGGCGCGTGCCTACGAACGTGTGTTGAAAGTGTCGCTCACCCTCGCCGATCTCGACGGCGTCGACCAGATCACGCGCACACACATCGCCGAAGCCATCTCTTATCGCAACCTCGATCGCGCCTCTTGGGGAGAATGATCGAGAACGCCTCATTTTCAACGAAATATCTCCCTTCTATGAAGCCCCGTTTGCTCTATATTCGCATGCTGCGCAGCCGTCCTGCGCAAGTGGTTTGCAGCCTTTGGCAGCAAATCGACCGCAACGACCTGTTCACCCACGTCGCCGCGCTGACCTATACCACCGTGCTCTCCGTCGTTCCCCTCTTGGCGTTGCTCCTTGCTGTGGGACGCGGCTTTGGTCTCGACCGCTATCTCGAAGCCCAGCTCCGTGATCACGTGAGCCTGCCCGATCACATCGTCACCCAGCTGATGGACTTCGCCAACTCCTACATTTCGCGCACACAAGACGACATTGTGGTCGGAGTCAGCTTCTTGGTGCTGGCTTTCACCCTCATTTCGCTGGTCAACAACATCGAGCGCCGATTTAACGCCATGTGGGGCATCAATACTTCGCGCAGCATCTTCAGTTTTTCCCTCTCTTACCTAGGACTCATCGTGTTTCTCATTTTCGCCATCTTCTTCCTCAGCGGAGTGTGGGTGGTGGTGCTGAAACTCCTCAACTATCTGCCCCACGTCTCGTTGATCGACAATAGTGCACCCCTGATTTCGTGGATCATCAAAGCCTTGGTGGTGAGCGGTGTGTTTGCTTTGATGTTCAAGTACATCCCCCTCGTCCCCGTTCGCTGGCGCAGCATCTATTTCCCCGCGCTACTCACCGGCACCCTCTTTTGCGCGGTGCAAGATCTCTATGTCAACAGCCAGTTGTTCATCAGCAGTTACAACGCCGTCTACGGTTCGTTTGCCATTCTGCCGCTGTTGATGATGTGGCTCTACGTCACTTGGAGCATCTGTCTCGGCGGTGTCGCGCTTTGCCACACCCTCGAGCAGCAAGCCCAGCCGTTTGCGGACGAAAAGGACGTGTTGCTCAACCGCCAAATGAGCGATGTCGTCGCCCTTCGCCTGATGGGATTGCTCGCCCGCCGCTTTTTGGAAGGTCAGCCCTCTTGGCCGGTACATCGCCTGGCGCGAGAACTGCGCCTTCCCGTACGCACCACCTTCGATGCGCTCGAACGTCTGCGCCTTGCGGGCTATCTCTATCGAGTGCCCGCAGCAGAAGAAAACTCCGGCGACGCCTATCGCCACCGCGCGGTGTATAAGGTCGATGTCGATGTGCACCGCCTCACGGTCGGTGCGGTTTTGCAGCGTTTCGACGTCCTCGGCACCGGACTTTCGGCCGCTCAGTTTGGGCGCACGCCCGAAAGCCGCGAAGCTTGGAGCACTGTGCTCACCCTCCGCAGAGATTGGGGACATTTGTTCACCGAAGATATCCCAATTTCCGAAATTTGACCGACAAATGAACGGCGCGACCCACAAAGGGTCGCGCCGTTTTTGCTTTTCAGTCGTGGACAAACACTTGTCCGTTCGGCGACAGCGCACCGAAATGTCGCTCCGTGCAACGCCTTTCGCCCTCGTCAGCGCAGAGGATCCACCGCAATCGGCACTTCGCTGCGGGCTTTCACCTCGCCGATGACAAAAACGCTGTGCAAACTACCGATACTGTCGATGCGTCCCAGTTTGTGGAGCACAAAATCCTGGTAGTGCTCCATGTCACGGACAAAAATTTTGATCATGAAGTCGAAATCGCCCGAGGTGTTGTAGCATTCGGTGATTTCGTCGATGCCGCGCACCGCTTCCATGAACTCTTCGCTCAGGCGGCCGCTGTGTTGTTTGAGTTTGATGTTGCAAAACACCACAATCGTGTTGCCCACCTTCTTGGGGTTGACCTTCGCCACATAGCGCTCGATGTAGCCTTCGCGCTCCAATCGGCGCTGTCGTTCGAAAGTGGGCGAGGGCGAGAGGTGCACGCGGTCGGCCAATTCTTTGACCGTGAGTTTTCCGTTGCGTTGCAGCACGCGGAGGATTTCGATGTCGGTATGGTCTATTTTTGTCATTCTGTGAATTTAGTAGTTTGCCGAATGATTTACTGCAAAGGGGATGATTGTGGGGCAAAAGTAGGATATTCTTCTGTATTGCAGAAAGAATTTGTCGGTAAAAAAACGGCGCACTACCTTTGCACCATCAAAACAACACAGTTCCAACACAAAAACTAAACAAGACATGAGCCAACTATCTGCCCCCCACCGCGCCGACATCGTCGGCAGTTTCCTGCGTCCCGCCCGTTTGCACGAAGCCCGTGCTCGTTATGCCGCCGGCGAAATCAACGCCGCCGCCCTCCGCGAGGTAGAAGACGAGTGCATCACCGCCCTCATCGAGCGCCAACTGGCCGCCGGCCTGCAAGTGATCACCGATGGTGAGTTCCGTCGCAGTTATTGGCACCTTGATTTCACTTGGGGTTTCCAAGGTGTGGAACACATCGAGCTGGAACACGGCTATCAGTTCCACGAAATCGAAACGACTTGTGGCTCGTGTCGTCTCACGGGCAAGATCCGCGGCGAAAATCATCCCTTCGTCGAGCACTTCAAGTTCGTGAAACAATTTGAGCGCGAGGGTGTTGTGGCGCGTCAAACGATTCCCGCTCCCGCACAGTTCTACGCCGAACTCTTCCGGGGAGAGAATGCCAAGAGCACACTGGCCGTCTATCCCGACCACGAAGAGCTGGTTCAAGACATCGCTGCCGCCTATCGCACGGTGATCCGCGATTTGGCCGCCGCCGGTTGCCGCAACATCCAGTTGGACGACTGCACTTGGGGAGGATACTGCAGCGACAACTTCCACAAAGTGCTCGGATCTGAAGTCGATACCGCTTTGTTGCAAGCCACGAGCCTGCGGCTGAACAATTTGGCGCTCGAAGATCGTCCGGAAGGCGTGGTAATCACCACCCACGTGTGCCGCGGCAACTATCACTCCGACTGGGCGTTCAAAGGCCCCTACGACGCTGTGTCGAAGACGCTCTTCGCCCTCGAACAGGTCGACGCCTTCTACCTCGAATTCGACGACGAACGCTCGGGCGGTTTCGCCCCCTTGGCCGATGTGGCAGACGGCAAGCAAGTGGTGCTCGGCCTGATCACTACGAAGCGTCCCGAACTGGAGGACAAAGCCACCGTGATTCGTCGCATTCACGAGGCTGCACAATACATTCCCCTCGATCGCCTCTGCCTCAGTCCGCAATGCGGTTTCGCTTCGTGCGAGATCGGCAACAAACTCACCGAGGAACAACAGTGGGCCAAGATTGCCCTGGTGCAAGAAATCGCTCGCGAAGTGTGGGGATAACCCGACGGGGCCACGTGAAACAAAACCAACTACAAGCAATCCCGCTGATGATCATCGATCGTCAGCGGGATTTTTCGTTGTCATGGGGGAGAAATGTGCGCGTTGCGGCGTCGGAACGGTGGGCTAACGCCGGGTTTGCCGCGAGCGAGCACGGTGAGTGCTCGAGTCGTTCGAGTTTTCGCGGCGAGCGTGCGGAGCCGTGTTCAGCGGCCGCGGATGGCGCGCCACCATGCCTTCCATTCGCTCCAACCGCCCGTCGACCACAGCGCCAAGGCGATGAGCACGGGTTGGAAGAAGAGGCGAATCAGTCGTTGTGTGTCGGTGACTAAACCGAAGGAATCGATGTGGTAGAAATACTGATTGAGATTGCCCGGGAAGATGAGCACATAGAAGAGGGCGAGGAGGGCACCCACCTTGGCTTTGTGGCGGAAGGGGAAGAGCATGGCGAGTCCGAGTGCGATTTCGACCACACCTGAGGCCAAAACGACAAAGTCGGTGAAGCCGTCGCTGAAACGGAGCCACATGGGCACCTGCGCCACGAAGGCAAGGCGGTTGAAAGTGAGGTGACTGAAGCCGGCGTAGGTCATGAAGACACCGAGCAGCAGGCGGAAGAAGGTTTTGACGTAGTGCATTGTGCGATGAAAATAGTGGAAGTTGAGTACTTGTAGAATAGTTCTGTGGCGACAAAATTACGCACTTTCCACAAAATGAGCAACCCGCTGTGCACCCAGAGCGAAAGCGAACGGACAGCGCCCTTTCTCCTGCGTGCCCCATCGCTTATTGTCCTCGCCGTCGGCGTGAGGCTCCCCCATGCCTTCCTCTTCGCCGAATCGTTGCGCGAAGGAAAAGTGAATACATGCAAATCGTTTCACGTGAAACGCTAAATCGCTCACGTGTCCACGTCGTAGACCACCGACGACCGTCGGTGAGCGGTGCTTTTCGTTTTCGACCCTGCGCGCTGCGCGCCGAAAAAAGCGAAAGCCCCGATTGGGGATGGCCATAACGGAACAAAGGTGGTGGACTTGCGGAAAAAACAAGGGGAGAAATGAAGAAATGTCGGCCGTTTTCGATCGAAAACGGCCAACTTTTTGTGGCTTTGACCCTGCGGGGAGTGAGAATGGGGTGCGATGGGGTTGCTGTTCCACAAGAACGGCAACACTACTTCTCGTTAGACCGAACAATACTTTGGAAATCAATGAAAAAGCAAGGGAAAGAAAAAAGGATTGGCGATGTTTTACGGGACAGTGGTGCACTTCCTGAACGCGGTATTGGGACTAAAAAAGAAAAAGGAGTTGCGCACGGCGCAACTCCTTTAGAGAGTGGGTGGACCAGCTAGGGCTTGAACCTAGGACCTCCAGATTATGAGTCTGTTGCTCTAACCAACTGAGCTACAAGTCCGGCGAAAGAAATATACTTTCGTGTTGCGAAGTTAGCAAAAAAGCGTAGGGCTGCCAAATTATCGGGCTGTTTTTTGCTTTCCGTGGACTTGTACGGGCGTGGTTTAGAGTCCCCAAGCTGCGAGGGTGAAGTCTTTTTCGACGCGTTGCTCGACGGGATCGGGGAGGTTGTGGAAGAAGTTGATGCCGGTGTTGCGTTCGAGTTGGGCGACGCTGAGTGCGTGTTTGCGCATGTCGGCGGTGGTGCCGGTCTTGCCGTAGTTTTTGTTTTCGAGCCAAAAGGCGATGCCGCTATACACTCCATTTTTGACCTTGAGGAGCGCCATGAAGTAGTGCGCCGGTACGGGTACGCGATTGTCGGCGACGTATTTGAGAATACCGGCGGTGCGATCGATGGTGCCGCCCTTGACGACATAGAGCGTGTCGGCAAAGGAAGTGCGGCGACCGAGGTCTTGCACCAAGTTTTCGAGGGCCGTCCAGTAGCGCTGGTTGAAGTGGGCGAGCTGGGGGCTCATGTTGGTGAGATAGAAGGTCTGATCGTTGGCTTCGCGCGAGAAGAGTCGATCGGCCGAGGCGACGAGATGCCCGTGGTCATAGCCGTTGAACGAGATGTCGGAGGGCAGGGCTTCGGCCCGCGCAAGGAGGGGATCGGCGGGATATTGGGGCTTTTCGGCATAGGGCTTGCGGCCTACCTTCTTGGGGCGGGTGTCGGTGTCGAAACGGAAGGCAACCCAGCGCGAATGAAAGAGGGTGGCATCGTAGGCGACGGCATAGTTGAGAATGGAGTCGCGGCCGGGGGCAGCGGGCGCCACGCGGTGGACGAGAAAGCGCTCGGCGGCATCGCCGGTGAGCAGGGGCATCTCGATGCGCAAGGCGGCCAGCCGATTGGCTTCGCTCATTTTTCCGGGTGTGATGTGCGGTGCGGGGTCGGGCGTGGGGGACGGCGTGGGCGTGGTGCCCGAATTGCCCCAGTTGACCTCGGGTTTTTGCTCCTTGTCGCAGGCCACGAGCGTGAGCGACAGGCAAAGGAGGGTGAGAAGAAGTCTGTGCATGTTTTGTGCTTGTAAAGAAAAAACACCGCCCGCACGGGGTGCGCGAGCGGTGTGAAGAGAAACGAGGCGGCTATGCGGAGGTGGCCGCTACAGTGGTGTACTTGTGCGGATTACTGCACTCCTCCGTCGGTGGTGCTGAGCGTGGCATCGTCGACGAGGAAGGCTCCACTACCCTTTTGGTTCATGATGAGCAGGCAAATGGTCTTGGGCTGATCGAGTTTGAAGGTGTGGGTGACGAGCGTCCAAGTGCCTTGGGGCACTGCTGTGGAGTTGCCGTAGAGATAGTCGGTCTTGTAGTCGGCTACCTTGTGATCGGTCATGATGGCATAGCCGGTCTTGAGGTGCGCGTTGGCTTCTGCGCCATTAACATAGAACGAGAAAGTGTAAGTGCCGGCTTTGAGGCTGAGTTCGGCGTAGGACAAGCGCTTGTTGGCCCTGGCATCGCCGGTGACCTTCACGGCATATTGTCCGCCGTGTGCCGTGGTACTTTGCGAAAGCGTGGCGTTGCCGATACTCGATTTCCAAACAGCGGGAGCAGTAGCGTCCCAACTTTCGAAACCGGCGTTGCTCAACAGGTTGTTTCCCGAGGGAGCAGGGGCAGGTGCGGGATCGGGAGTGGGTTTTGGAGCAGGATCAGGCGTCGGAGTGGGCGTGGGTTGCACGGGTTGGTCGAGATGACCGAGTGCGAGTTTCACGTTTTTGATCTGCCAGGTCGATCCGCTCTTGTTGTCGCTGTTGTAGCGGAAGGCAATGCGCACTTTTTTGCCGAGGAAGGCGGTGGGAATGTCGAAGTTGGCCGAGGTGTAGGTCTTCCAATCCGCACCTTCTGTCCATTTTTGGTTGAGCACCGTCCATCCTTCGGTGGGTTTGTCGGCATTGTAGGCGTCGGTGATGAGGAGTTGTTGGTTCTCGTCGCCCTTGTTGTAGCGCAGAATGTAGTCGAGCGCCACGTGCGCACCTTCGGTCTTTGCGGCGGTGAGGTCTACCTCTTGGCTGACGAGGTAGTAAGTGCCGGCCGTGGTCTTCTTCGAGGCGTTGTCGTAGCCAGAAGCCTTGGCTGACTTGAAGTCAACCTTCCATGCGCCATTGCCGGAAGTGGTTTGGTTGGTGAATGTACCAAGCGTAGCGGCAAAGCTCTCGTCGATGAGCGGGCCGTTCGTGTTCGGTTGGACGGGTTGTTCGGGCGTGGAGGGCGTCACGGTGCCGCGTTGTACCTTGAGGTTCTTGATTTCCCAAGTAGAACCGCTCTTGTCGTCGGTGTTGTAGCGGAAGGCGATGTGTACTTTCTTGCCGAGGAAGGCGGCGGGAATGGCCACTTTGTCGTTGACGAAGTTCTTCCAGTCGGCGGCTTCCGTCCACTTCTGATTGACTACCGTCCATCCTTCGGCAGGTTTCTCTGCGTTGAAGGCATCGGTGATGAGGAGTTGCTGGTTTTCGTCGCCTTTATTGTAGCGCATGATGTAGTCGAGCGACACATAAGCGTTATCTACGCCGGTAAGGTCGATTTCGGAGCTGACAAGGTAGTAGGTGCCGGCTGTGGTCTTCTTGGCGGCGTTGTCGTAGCCCGAGGCTTTGGCGGTTTTGAAGTCAATTTTCCACGCGCCTTCTCCGGAAGTG
>QWCW01000471.1_pt1 | contig 17820 bp, 7 predicted proteins | sample 1972691 | NCBI WGS metagenome assembly QWCW01 (sample SAMN09866698, study PRJNA288562) | Human oral metagenome isolate pre2_saliva, whole genome shotgun sequencing... | reverse complement strand
GCTTTCGCAAGTTTAATATTCAAAGCACCATTTGTAGCATCACCAATTACCGCGATATTGCCCGATGTTAAATCTGCATCAGTAGTAGTTGCACCACCTTTAATCGTGAGTTTTTCACCATGTTTACGACTTACAACAGTTGCATCATCGCCGCCAAATTCATGGGTTGCATCCGCAGTAGCTTTAGTAATGGCATCATCCATTTGTTTCTTATTAACAGCAGCATCATCGGTAGTTGCTTTACCAACGTTCTTAATTTCTGTATTACCAGCATCAATACCAGAACCATTTAATTTAACAGTGTTGGTACCATCAGTGGCAGTAATACCTGTTGGTGCTACGGTTGTTGTATTCGTACCGTCAGTAGTGGATTGACCGCTGGCATCTTTAGCTGTTACACCATCTTTTGTAGTAACAGTGGATACACCATTGTTATCCTTAATTTCAGATTTCGTTGGAGCCAATGTTTGGGTATTACCAGCTGTATCTGCAATCGTAGTAGAACCACCTGTCACCATAGTGGTATTACCGGATGCATCTTTGAACGTAGCAGATGTCAAACCACTCAATACCTTCGCAAGGCGAATGTTCAATGTGCCTGCCCCATCGGATACGACACCGATGTTACCGGTTGTCAAATCAGTAGCATTTGATACGCCACCTTTAATGGACAATACTTCACCGTGTTTACGTACAGATGTGGTACCTGTATCGCCATCAAATTTATGTTCAGCATCAGCTAAGGCTTGGGCAGTATTCGCATTGGATTTAGCAATCGCATCGTTAATAGCAGTTGCCACGTTTTGTGTTGTAGCTACGCCATTTTTACCAGCTGTAGTACCTTGTGTAGAACCATTAGCACCGATTTGTCCTGTTGTATCATCAAGAACAAGTTTACCTTCGTCTACATTCACAGTGTATGTTTTCACACCGCCAGTTGTATTATCAGATACTGTAGCAAGGCCTGTGCCTGTTACCTTAACAGCATCTTGTGCGGATGTGACTGCCAAGTCTTTAATTACTGTTTTACCAGCAGATGAAATATTGGACAAATCCTTGTCAGCAGATTTTTCAGCCGCTGTTACAGCCGCTGTCAATTTAGCCGTTGGAGCAATGGTTACATCATCACCGGTAGCAGATGTAGTAATTAACGCATTAGCGCCTGTGTCACCTTTGATGTTGAACGTAATAGCATTTGTGCTAAGTTTCTTCGCTGTTGTAGAACCGGCATCACTACCAAGAGCAATGGTGTTGTTACCCAATGCTGTGGTTGCATCAGTAGCTGCTTTTACGGCGTCATCCATTTGTTTCTTGTTAACCGCAGCATCATCTGTAGTTGCTTTACCAACGTTCTTAATTTGTGTGTTACCAGCATCGATACCAGAACCATTCAACTTAACAGTGTTAGTACCATCAGTGGCAGTGACACCAGCTGGTGCTACTGTCGTTGTGTTTGTGCCATCAGTAGTGGATAGACCGCCTTTAGTCATAGCAGTTGTGTTACCAGCACCATCCGTGATAGTAGAGGAAGCACCGGTTACGGTTTGTGTATTGCCGGATCCATCTGTAAATGTAGCAGATGTTAAACCTGTTAGGGCTTTCGCAAGGCGAATGTTCAATGTGCCTGCCCCATCAGATACGACACCGATGTTGCCTGTTGCTAAATCAGCTGCGTTCGCTACGCCACCTTTGATGGATAATACTTCGCCATGTTTACGTACAGATGTGGTACCTGTATCACCATCAAATTTATGTTCTGCATCAGCAAGAGCTTGCGCAGCATTCGCATTGGATTTAGCAATCGCATCATTAATAGCAGTTGCTACGTTTTGTGTTGTAGCTACGCCATCAGTACCTACGGCACCACCTGTGCCTGTTGCACCAGCAGCACCAGCTTGACCATTGGCATCAACCACTAAATTACCAGCCTTCACATCTACAGTGTATGTTTTCACACCGCCTGTTGTATTACTAGATACTGTAGCAAGACCTGTACCTGTTACATTAACAGCATCTTGAGCGGATGTGACTGCCAAGTCTTTAATTACTGTTTTACCAGCAGATGAAATATTGGACAAGTCCTTGTCAGCAGATTTTTCTGCCGCTGTCACCGCATCTGTCAATTTAGCGGTTGGTGCAATGGTTACATCATTAGCTGTAGCAGATGTAGTGATTAACGCATTAGCGCCTGTGTCACCTTTAATGTTAAACGTAATAGCATTTGTGCTAAGTTTCTTCGCTGTTGTAGAGCCGGCATCACTACCAAGGGCAATTGTGTTATTACCTAATGCTGTAGTCGCATCAGTAGCTGCTTTTACAGCATCATCCATTTGTTTCTTATTAACCGCAGCATCATCGGTAGTAGCTTTACCAACGTTCTTAATTTGGGTATTACCAGCATCGATACCGGAGCCATTCAACTTAACAGTGTTAGTACCATCAGTGGCAGTGACACCAGCTGGTGCTACTGTCGTTGTATTTGTACCGTCAGTAGTGGATAGACCGCCTTTAGTCATAGTAGTTGTGTTACCAGCACCATCCGTGATAGTAGAGGAAGCACCTGTTACGGTTTGTGTATTACCGGATCCATCTGTAAATGTAGCAGATGTTAAACCTGTTAGGGCTTTTGCCATCTTGATATTTAATGTACCAGATGCTGTATCACCTACGACTGCGATATTACCAGATGTAAGGTCTGTAGCAGTTGTGGATGCGCCACCTTTAATGTTGAGTTGTTCGCCATGTTTACGGCTAATTACGGTAGCATCATCGCCAGCAAAATTGTGTTTTGCGTCAGCTAAGGCTTGTGCATTATTGGCATTTGCTTTAGTCACAGCATCATTAATAGCAGTCGCTACGTTTTGTGTTGTAGCTACGCCATTTTTACCAGCTGTCGTACCTTGTGTAGAACCATTAGCACCGATTTTACCAGTTGTATCATCAAGAACAAGTTTACCTTCGTCTACATTTACAGTGTATGTTTTTACACCACCAGTTGTATTACTAGATACTGTGGCAAGGCCTGTGCCTGTTACGGTTACAGCGTCTTGTGCGGCTGCTTTAGCTACGTTCTTAACAGCATTTTCAGATACGGCTACTTCATAGGTTTCACCCTTAGCAGTACCCGTTTGACCTGTTACAGTGGCTAAGTTAGTATCGCCAGTTAACGCCTTAGCAATTACCTTTTCAGTAGATGTAGCTGCTGTTTGTGCATTAGCAATGGCTGTTTCCATTTGGCCTTTGCTAACGGCGGAATCGGCAGCTGTACCATCGGCAATACCTTTTACTTCTTTACCGCCCGCATTGATGCCATCTGTTTTATCAAGAACTACACCACCGACAGTCACTTTATCGAAGGCTACGTTCTTAGCAGTACCAATTGTAATGGCACGACCTGCATTTGTAATAGCAATGTTATCGCCATTGACGAAGTTTACACTTTCACCACCAGCTACAGCAGTTGTACCACTGCCATTTGTTTCTACATTCCAAGAAGCAGCCGTTTTAGCAAGGTTCTTAATGTAAGTATCACCGGCAGCAGACAGGTTGGACAAGTCTTTGTCAGCAGATTTTTCTGCCGCTGTCACAGCAGCACTCAACTTAGCAGTTGGAGCGATGGTGACATCATCACCTGTGGCAGATGTTGTAATGAGTGCATTTGCACCAGTTTCACCTTTAATGTTGAACTTAATGCCACCAGTTGTGCTTAATTTCTTAGCAGTAGTTGTACCAGATTCACTACCTAACGAAACCGTATTATCTGTTGCACCTTTCAATGCATCATCCATTTGTTTCTTGTTAACAGCAGCGTCATCAGTAGTACCATTAGCAACATTCTTAATTTCTTTGTTACCAGCTCTAATACCACTAGTTGTTACAGAAATTGGTGTGGCACCAGCACCAGCTGGTGTTACGGTTACACCTGTAGGCGCTGTCGTAGTAGTATTACCAGCTGCGTCAGTCGTTGTTACGCCACCTTTAGTGATAGTAGTTGTGTTACCAGCACCATCCGTGATAGTAGAGGAACCACCTGTTACGGTTTGTGTATTACCAGCCCCATCTGTGTAAGTAGCAGATGTTAAACCGGTTAAGGCTTTTGCCATCTTGATATTTAATGTGCCAGTTGTTGTGTCACCTACCACTGCGATATTACCAGATGTAAGATCAGTTGCTGTTGTACTTGCACCACCTTTAATGTTAAGTTGTTCACCATGTTTACGGCTAATTACGGTAGCATCATCACCAGCAAAATTGTGTTTTGCGTCAGCTAAGGCTTGTGCATTGTTTGCATTTGCTTTAGTTACAGCATCGTTAATAGCAGTCGCTACATTTTGGGTTGTAGCTACGCCATTTTTACCAGCTGTTGTACCTTGTGTAGAACCAGCAGCGCCCACTTTACCAGTAGTGTCATCGATAACAAGCTTACCTTCATCTACATTAACAGTATATGTTTTAACACCAGCTGCTGTATTGTCAGATACCGTAGCAAGGCCTGTGCCTGTTACTGTTACAGCATCTTGTGCGGCTGCTTTAGCTACGTTTTTAACGGCATTTTCAGATACGGATACTTCATAGGTTTCGCCCTTAGCTGTACCTGTTTGACCAGTTACAGTAGCCAAGTTATTATCGCCAGATAATGTTTTAGCGACTACCTTTTCAGTAGATGTAGCTGCTGTTTGTGCATTAGCAATGGCTGTTTCCATTTGGCCTTTGCTAACGGCGGAATCGGCAGCCGTACCATCAGCAATATTCTTAATTTCTGTACCACCAGCATTGATTCCATCTGTTGTCATGGAGATAGCAGAGGCACCAGCACCACTTGGTGTAATAGTTACACCAGCACCATTGATAACAGTAGTATTGCCACCAGCAGTAGTGAAGGTTGCCGATGTTAAACCACTCAATACCTTCGCAAGTCGGATATTCAATGTGCCTGCCCCATCAGATACGACACCGATATTGCCAGTGCTTAAATCAGCTGGTGCTGTAACGCCACCTTTAATGGATAATACTTCACCGTGTTTACGTACAGATGTGGTACCTGTATCGCCAGCAAATTTATGTTCTGCATCGGCTAAGGCTTGTGTTGTGCTTGCTTTTGCTTTAGTCACAGCATCGTTAATAGCAGTCGCTACGTTTTGTGTTGTAGCTACGCCATTAGAACCGGCCGCACCAGATGCACCTGTTGTACCAGCAGCACCGACTTGCCCATTGGCAGCTACCACCAAATTACCGGTATTCACATCAACCGTATATGTTTTAACGCCGCCTACTGTATTGTCGGATACCGTAGCAAGGCCCGTGCCGGCTACTTTCACAGCATCTTGCGCAGCCCCTTTAGCTAAATTTTTAATAACTGTTTCACCGCTAGAGGAAATATTGGACAAATTCTTGTTCGCTGCATTTTCAGCAGCCGCAACAGCAGCAGTCAATTTAGCTGTTGGCGTAATGGACACATTATCTCCAGTAGCCGTTGTAGTGATTAAGGCATTAGCGCCTGTGTCGCCTTTGATGTTGAAAGCAATAGCACTTGTGCTAAGTTTCTTTGCAGTAGTAGAACCGGAGTCACTACCAAGGGCAATGGTATGATTACCCAAAGCTGTTGTAGCATCGGAAGCTGCTTTCACAGCATCTTCCATTTGTTGTTTATTCACTGCAGATGTGGCTGTTGTGCCAGTAGCAAGGCCTTTAATTTCCTTATTACCCGCATTGATACCTGCCGTTTTGTCGATGGATATACCACCTACGGTAACTTTATCAAAGGATACATTTTTAGCTGTACCGATTGTAATCGTACGACCTGTATTAGTTACAGCAATGTTATCACCATTAACAAAGTTGACTGTGTCACCACCAGATACGGTCGTTGAACCACTGCCATTCGTTGATACATTCCAAGCAGCGGCTGTTTTTGCCAAGTTTTGGATATTCGTGTTACCAGCCGTAGACAAGTTAGACAAGTCCTTATTTGCTGCACTTTCAGCAGCCGTAACAGCGGCGGTCAATTTAGCGGTTGGTGCAATGGTTACATCATCGCCACTTGCAGATGTCGTAATCAACGCACTAGTTCCAGTTTGTCCCTTAATGTTAAATTTAACATCCCCAGAGGCCAATTTTTTAGCCGTCGTGGATCCCGTGGAGCCACCAAGAGCAATCGTACGATTGACAGCAGTTGACGAATCTGTAATCGATTGTTTCGTTGTCGAATTCAAGTCATAAGTTACTTGGCCATTCGCACCTACAGTAGCAACAGTGCTTGTACCATTGGTAAAATTAAGACCATCGGATACCTTAACCGTATTAGCCGTACCATTATTAGCCTTGTAGCTAATGGTTTGATCCGCATTTGCTTGGTTAATCGCTTGCGCTACATTATTAGCGTCCGCCATGCCTGCGCTAGCACTAGCCGTACCATTCGTAACGGTAATATTTTGCTTTTTACCAGAAATGGTGAGCGTTTGATTATTGCCCTTTGTCGTAATATACGTGCTATCACCGACTACGTTTAATGCACTATTTGTCAAATTAACGTCGCCCTTTGTGCTGCCGTCGGCTGTGAAAGCAAGGTTCATGCTTTTAAGTTGTGCTACGTTGACCGCATCAGTATTGTTAGTACCAGCTGCAAGGCCTGTTAATTGACGTGTATTGGTACCATCGCCAATAGAAACAGCAGCCCAAGTGCTTGTTAACGCATTACCAGTTAAGCCTGCAAATGTATTTGACCGGCCCGTATTAGGATTATAGCCAGCACCAGCTACTGTATTCGCTATGGAACCAGCACCCAATGCTACGCCACCTTCTACAGTAGCTTGTGTATTAGCACCCAATGCCAATGAGTTCTTGCCGACTGCCTTTGCCGTATTACCGTAGGCTGCAGCGTTTTCACCACTAGCAGCAGATAGATAACCAGTTGTGATAGCTTTAAGACCAGATGCTGCACTTTGTTGCCCTATCGAAATAGAACCTTCCTTAGTAGCCTCTGCTTTTAAACCTATCGCTACTGCCCCTGTATCAATGGCCTTAGTATGTGCACCAAGTGCAGTTGCAGAAGAACCAGTTGCTTGTGAGCTTCTGCCAAATGCTACGGAATTAATATTGTTAGAGACCGTATCTTGACCAATAGCAATGGAATCACTATTACTAGCATTCGCATTTACACCAACTGCTAAAGCGTCACTGCCACTAGCTTTACTAGATGTACCTAATGCGAGTGTATCACCAGCAGTGGCCTTCGCATTATAGCCGATAGCCGTTGCCTTAGCCGCACTAGCCACTGTCTTTTCAGTATTATTATTAAAATTATCTCCATTACCACCGCCGATAGCAATAGAATTTTCAGCAGCAGCCCTCGCACTACGTCCTAGGGCCGTTGCATTTCCACCTGTTGCAACAGCTCTTAAGCCAATAGCTGTATCGCCCCATTTTTGATAACTATTAATAGTAGTTGTCGTATCTTTATATGGATCAGTACCAATATTTATTCCAGATCCATATACATCTGCACCAGCTAAGGCTTGCCAACCTAATGATACAGAACCTTGTCCATAGCCACGAGCACTTACCCCCATAACAGTGGCCCCCATCTTAGGTGCTCTCGTTTGTTCACCTATAGCCACTGCATGATCCGACATCGCTGATGTTTGATAACCAATAGCAATACCATAGTCGCCCCCAACATTGGTTTGCTTCCCCATTGAAATACCATACGATTTGGTATTTCCTGCACCAATACCTATCGTAATTGTGTCTAGGCCTGCTGAAGATGATGCGAGACCAATTGCAATAGAAGGTGCTACTCTAACAGTACCAGTAGCCGGATCTACTGCAGTCGCACCAGAAGCCACAGAATTCTGACCAATAGCAACCCCACCAGGTGTCGTTGCACCCCACACATTATTGCTTGAAGAAGGTGCTCCTGCCGCCATTACACTACAACTTTGTGTAGCTAATCCAGCCAGAATACTAGCCACTATAATCTTCTTTTTCCCCGTTGTATTCTTCGCCATTTCTGATACAACGACGTAACATTGTTTTGATTTAGACCAAATAACTTTAAATATCTTATTCACAGTCCACGTATCTCCTCACACTAATATAGATCATTTTATTATTGATAACTCATTCATTTATAAAAGTAGACAATAACGGTCTAATTTTATACATACATATATAAAATATCATGTTATATTCACATTTTCAATAATTTAGATATAGTTTTATGAAAATATTATGAAATTTTAAGTAGCTGTAACTTATTTGTTATATTAATTTTATTTATACAGCAAATAGCGGCTAGCACATCGTATGCGATGTACTAGCCGCTATATCTTTACGGGGTTTATAATATATTTTTATGAGCCGTATATAAGGTATTATTATATATACTTTATCTAATCACCTATTTTTTATTGACGCGAACACGTTCAATAGTTGGTTGTCCTTGATGATTTGTTGCCACTGTATCTACGCGGAATAGCGCCATTTCAGGGCTAAATTCTGTTACGAGTTGTTCGTTTACTTGTACGCCGTTTTGAATAGCGCGATATACAATTTCAGCAAATTCGTAACGTGTTAACAAACGATCGCCACCAAATGTACCATCTGGGTATCCTTCTACTAAGCCACGACGAGATAAATCGCTAACGGCTTCGTATGCCCAATGATTGCTTAGTACATCTGGGAATAGTGTAGTGCGGTCAGCTTTCATATTGGTACCAGCTACACCATTTAGAAGAGTTGTCAATTTTTGGATTTGTGCATTTTGAAGAGCTACGGTTTTCTTGAGTTCTAGCACTTCTTTACCGATGGCTACACGAGAACGAGATACATTACTATGAGCGCCGACTTTCACAGAAAGACCTGCATTCACAACGGTTTCCCCATTGCCAACAGTAGAGCCTACGCTCAATTGCACGTCCTCATTAGGACGATAGAACGCACCGAGTGCAGCCGCATTGCCATTGTGGTAATGACCATAGCCAGCCGCAAAGTCCCATTTTGCATCAGGGTCAAAGTCGAGCGGATGAAGCGCCGCCAAGGCAGCAGAACCAGCAACGGCCTTGTTAACGCGTTTGTCTAATTTAGAAATATCGCCTTTGATATTCTTGATGTCCGCTGTATTTTGACTGATATTTGTCGTGCTATTAGTAATTTGATCTTGTACGCGTTTAAGTTGCGCTACGTTGACTGCGTCAGTATCGTTTGTACCAGCCGCAACGGATGTAATTTGACGTGTTACATCATTCGCAACGTCGCCAATAGATACAGCGGACGCTGTCGCTTTCCATGTGGAGCTTGTATCTGTAGATGGTGCATTAGTACTGATATCATAACCAGCTGCACCCGCTGCTATAGTCGCTTTAGAACCGCTACCGAGTGCTACGCCACCTTCTTTAGATACCTCTGTATTATGACCGATAGCCACTGCATCGTTTACAGTTGTCATTGTAGCAGCATCGCTAGAGCCAATGATGACAGCGTTATTAGCACCTGTTACCTTACGGTTATCGCCAACGATAACCGTATTTTTTGCATCAGAAACAGTGTTCTTAGAACCGATAGCAGTCAAATGTTGCACATTCGTGCCTGTATTGCCGACACCCATAACGAGGTTGTCTGCGCTTTCAGCACGATTAGCACCTGTTACGGTGTTATTGATACCAATCATGGATGTACGCAATGTGTAATCTGCCTTGTTGCCGCCACCAAAGGCCATCGTTGCGCCGCCGCCGTTAGCATCTTTTACAGCTGCACGGAATTTTCCAGCTAATTCCTTCGCAGAATTGCCACCGTCATCAGGTGCACCATAAATAGATTTAACGGAATTTGTGATTTCATTTCCAGCACCCATGATTATAGAACCATTGCTGTTGAAAGTTCGATTTGCTGTGCCAACAACACTATTAGCCACACCAGCATAATAACTATTAGCCGTTTTTGATTCAATGCTATTCAACGAACCATTAACGGTGGCACCCAAATTTTTAATAGGGTTTGCCATACGTCCGCCATTATATTCGCTAGAGATAATATTATAGGTACCTGTATTTGTGGCAAATGCACCATTAGTAAAGCTATTGGCACCTATTGTAGTAGCATACACATTCTTTGCATCTTTACTAGTAGTTGCTGTATCTACTGTGGTATCACCAAGGTCCCCTTTATAGTTATGGGAACCAATCATAGTACTGCCAGTACGAGCAAATGTATTATCGCCAATTACAACACTACCTACTACCTTTGTTGGATCCGCAGGAATTCTTGAAGAAGAGAACATACCCCCACTATACGTTGTTTGCCCAAAGGCAAAGCTAGCCTCTGCACCACCAGCCATATTTTCAATCTTTGCATTTTTACCGATGGCAACACTACCACCTTGGCTAGCATAGTTATTGATATTAGCACTATTACCTACAACAATATCGCCTGTAGCAGCACTGGCACCATTAGAATAACCAATTCCAGCATTATTACCAATCGCCACATTCTCAGCCTTTGGCGCAGTACTTCCTGTACCATATGCTACACCATTGCCTGCACCAGTCGTTGTATCTGCCGCACTAGCCACACATAAACTAGACAACAACATACCGTTAATCAATATCGCCAATAGGCGTTTCCGTTTGTTCATAGTCTTCCCTCTCCATATTACAGACATTATACAGACTTATTCCCTCATCATTTCTTCATGATGTTTACATGAATATATTAACATATTTTAAATATTTGTAAACAGTTTATTTAACATTTACTGTAAAATATTTAATAGTATTACAAATTATATAACTAGTTAAATTAATAGATTTAAACAATAAAAAGCGGATAGCTAATCCCGATGGATTAACTATCCGCTTATATTGTGAGGTGTTCTATGAAAGATCCGGTTTAGTATGTATGTAGCCGAATTTTCAAATTATTTATTATTTAGTTTTTGTACTAGCATGTCTACTGTTTCTTGTAATTTTTTATTTTGAGCCTCCAATGTATCTACTCGTTGTTCGAGAGCATTGTATGACGCAGGAGAGATGTGTTGTAAGGTTTTGCTTTCACCAAACTTATAGGATACGCCAAGGTTGGTCATGATGCGGTCACTAACGGTGGCACCTGCTGTGAGGAGCAAGTTTTCCTTTGGGTAGTAACCCACACCGAGGGCTAGGGCATTGGCATCTTTATAATGACCATAACCGCCCATCACTTGTACTCGATTATCTGGATCAAATTGCATAGGGTGTAATGCAGCTAGTGCCGCAGCACGAGCATCGCCCTTATTGGCTTCTTTACCCATTGCATTTATTTTGTTATTGAGATTATCGATTTGTTGGTTCGCACCATATAATTGAGAACCATTGACAGCGTCCGTAGAGTCGGCACTAATACGACCGGCCGCCACATGGGTAATAGTCCGTTCTTGCCCAGTAGCGCCTACCGATACGGTGGATACCGGTGTAGTACCAGCAAACTTAACGGTAGTACCATCTGCATAGGTATAGCTTAGGGTGCTCACGGCATCACTACTTTCAGCAGTGGAATTATTACCTAATACAACTGCATTATCTAGAGATGTTTTTACATTATTACCCATTACGAATGTGTTGTTAGCGCTCACTCGATTATAGTTACCAACGCTATAGGAATCATTCCCCTTAACGGTGGCCACATTATACGTACCTACACCGAAGGCGCCTGATTGGTTACCTTCAATTTTGTTATACGCGCCTATGGCAGAGTTTTTGTTGCCTTCAAAAATAACGCCATGACCCATGCCGTAGTTAAAATTGCCACTTACAGTAGAGTTGGAGCCGATTAATACGGTATTATTAGCTGTGCTGCCAGTAGCTTGGCCAGCGCCAAGCCATACGTTTTTATTACCCTTAGCATTAGCACCGGTAAAAGAACCGATAGCAATTGTATCGGAAATGGTTGAATTATAACCGGCTGCAAAGTTAGCTAAGAAGTTATAGTCTCCTTTGCCTTCTTTAAATGTTTTAGCACCCAATGCTACGTTGCCACCACCATTTGAGTCGTTCAATGACAACCGTCCAATGGCGATATTATTCCCCGTTGCATTCGGATCTCCTGTATGGGAATATGGGGCGCTATTAGCTGCCCCGGTTTGACCACCAAGATGTACATTATCTGAGTTGGTGAAAGTAGATTCTCCCTGCAGCCCGATATTATAGGCTACACCACCTGTTGAAACGATGGGTGTATCAGCAGCTTGTACCAAGCCCATAGAGGATACACTACACACACTAACCATTGATACAATACATAATTTTGTTGCGTAATTCATATTACGTCCCTCCCACACTCTCAAAATAGGTTGTTACACTCTAGACAATGTCCTTGATGCACCATACATTTCGGCCACCACGTACGGGTTGCCACAGGTACTCATTTTAGCGAGTATCCGTCTCGTATAATCGAGGTGTTCTAACAGAGCATCGCGTAATTTGCGTTGCACGTGGTCAGGGGAATGGAATACGAGTATAGGATCAAAGTCACCTAAGATGATATAAGTCGTATGCGGTTCGGGTCCTGGCTCAATGTGGTATTGGAATGGAATGATAACATTGAATAAACCATACACCACATCACGCCCAATTGGTTTCCGCGATTTTAGGCTCGCAAATGTCATGTTCGGCCCCATCGTTCTGGGGTCCGTATACATCGGCTTTGACCGCCTCGATGATTGTATGCCATTTGCTAACACCCCTTCGTGGTGCGCTACTTCTCGCAATACCATTTTCAGGGATTTATGGACAATTTCGCACCGACCATCTACATAATAACAGGCGGTACAATCACCGCCGTCAATGTAGGTAGGGATTAAGCAACATATATGGTGATCGACATCGCCATATATGGCATTAGGGTTACAAGAAATAGATTCTTTATTACTTACATTTTGATACGTTGTATTGTGCATCATCATGACCTCTTCTTATATTAAAGGAGTAATAATAGCAAGGAATTCCTCTTGTAAAAGTTGATTCATAACACATGTTATATAAAGATGCTTTAGCAGCACTTATGAGTTAATTGTATACCTATAATTACAAACTGTAAATATATAAATCAAAAATTTATATTAGATCAGCAATTTTACTTATAACTATGCATGTTCTGCATATCTTGGATATCGAATTCTTTGTTGTCCGCTACTAGCATATAGTACCGCAATTGATCGATAGCCTTTTGATGGCGCTGTTGTACGGCTTGCCGAGACTGGCGTGTTTCACTACCTATATCGACGCAGCTTTTACCATCACGATAGAGGGCATACAATAACTGTTGTTGCTGCCGTGGCAGTTTTCTGAAAGCCGCCCACAGACGATTGCGCAATTCGTCTTCGGACACGGTTCCGATAATATCTCTTTCGATATCAACATCATCAGGGAACTGATCCATGGCAGGCTCTGATACATCGTCACCGGTACACAGGGGCAAGGTCAACTCATGGCGCCATTGCCGTACTGACTGTTTGTAAAAGTTGAAATACCCATAGCGTATGGCGGCTTTCACATAGCCAGAAAAGGGCACCTTGCCCGACGTGTGAAAGCTGTAGATGGATTCGATAAAGATGATCCACAGAAATGATTCTCGTTCCTTTCTGCCTAGGCTTACTTGGAATATACACCCAAATGAGTATTTAGACAAACGAGAAATTCCGCCATAAATGCATAGATTTACAGCGGAATTAACGTTGTTACATATGTATTTGTGAATTATTACAGACCTATTTCAGAAAAGTGCGCCAATTTAGATCAATTTTTGATACGCCCGTGAATTCGAATCTATATATGTGCAGTAAGTGAATTCGAATCGATTGTTATACACTGAACGAATCCGAATCCATTACAAGCCGCACGAATTCGAATTCATTTCACTAAAACGATTAAATTAAGCAAGCTTATTTAACGCTGGTTTTGCAATGGTATCATAAATATATTGCCCTTGACCGCAATTGATTTCCTCAAGATGCGGGAACACGAACTGGTACCAAAATTGGAACATAGTATTCACAAAATGGTAATCTGCGTACCGCAATGGGCCACGGCTTCCCCCTTGAATACGTCCAATAATTTCCATATCTAGTAGGTCGGCCATACGCGTTGCAAAGGTACCACTCTTGAGTTCACTAGCGTGGCAAAGTTCTGTATAGAATGGTTTATCTAGTTGTGCCAATGCATAGAGAATCGCATTAGCAGCCCCTACATTACGGATGTAGCGCATGAGCAATCGTTGCGGTTCGTTGCACAATAGACCTTGTGGTTTAAAGAATAGACGCACTATATTTTCATCTACCGATAAGGCTGGATCGATATGCACAAGGTTGCCAGCCATCCCGCCTGTTACGTAATATATCTTGGCAAGGTCATCGTCCGTATAATCCCAACCTAATGCTCTCACATCATCAAGTGTGCACGGATTGACCTTGAAATAGCTATGAATATAAGTGGCAATCAAGCTTGATTCGCCAAGGATACGTCCTTTCAATTCATCTACATGGGTTCCCATGAGAAGCACAAATATATTGCCATGGTCTCGATAGGTTTCCATCAAATCACGCAATACGAGGGGAGCTTGTGGTGCCGTATCTACAAATGAAGGGTAATCATCTATGATAAGCAGTATCCGTTTGTCAAGACTCGCTTGAAAAACGCCACGCAATGCGTCCTCTAATGTTTTATATTCCCCAGTGGGCACCTCTAATGCTCTTTCAATTGATCGAATATGAATAGACTCATTCGCTAACCGACCAAGCAGATAGATGGTATGATTCTTGCCTAGTCGATTTTGTAACTCTCTAGCGATATACGTTTTACCGACACTATAAGGACCGTGCACAACACTCATTTCCATACGGCCCTGATTATACTGTTCCACAATGGCGTCAACTACCGCCTCATGGTTACTACATTTCATATAAGATCTCACCTCCCTTAAAAACAGTTCTCAGGAGTTTATTATATCATATTTTAAATAAACTATAAAATATATCTTGTAAATTTTAATAACTAGATAATAATTTCATGATTTACACATAAAAAACTCTTTTCCCTTATGCGATATGTCCCCCCTTTACTGAGTGGCCAGTAAAGGGGGGACATATCAATGAGAAAAGAGTTTTTGTGTGTTTTTTATATTTTTATCATATTATTCTTGATAGCATATGAATCATCACTGTTCATTGCTAAATTTCATAAGCATGATGCGGCGCACCGATTCATCAAGCCGTGCTTCGGAAATGGTTCCGTTTTCTACAGCTTGCACCAACGCATCGTGAACGTCCTTGATATGCTTGGTATGCTTACAAACGATAATCATGTCGCTGCCCGCATTGATGGTGCGGACCGCATAGTCCTCTATGGACATACCAGCAACGGCAGCACCGACCTCGATATCATCGGTAATCACTACGCCCTCAAAGCCCAGTTCCTTCCGTAGCCAATCTGTAATAATCGGCTTCGAAAGACTCACCGGATGAGTGGCATCGATAGAGGTTACTTTCACAGCATTCACCATAATCATAGGATGTTCCTCACCGGTCGCACCGATAAGCTGAGCAAATACGTGGCCATCATCGTCCATGAGGCTCGCCTTAGACGCATCTAGTTTCATGCCCGGCACCGTGTAATCAGCGCCACCTGGAAAATATTCGTATCCCGTAAACACGTGATTTGCCGCATAATGTTTGGTAATGGTCTCACCGATGCGCGCCGCTCGGTCTACATCGCTCGTGTACGAGTAAAACGAATGGGTGTTCACCATGACGCCCAAATTGAGATTGAATCCAAGGTCGCGCATCTCGATAGCCGTGCGCGTTGCCAAGCTCGACACCGCATCAAGGCCCTGCTTCGATAACAGCTTAGGGTCCGTCCAAGGCAGCATGAGATTAGGCCGGTACTGCATGCGTTCCCGATTCATGGCGATGAACGGCATCATAAGGCTCGACGTATTCGCCGTATCTCGTATGCCTTGTGTGAAAGCCCGCACTTGTTCCTTAGATTCCATATTATCATGATCGAGCAAAATACCGCCGACGCGATATTTACGTATTAATTCTTTTTGTGGCTCCTCAAATGTTGTACCCTCAAGGCCAATACACATTAATTGGCCAATCTTATCCTCTCGGGACATAGTGCGCACACTGCGATCCGCCTTTTCCGCAGCCGATGCATTCATGGCGGCAATCGCCTTATACCCTACGGGCCCACGGTCAGAACTTTCCGTCGTACTTGGCGCCTCTCGACTACACCCTACAAAAGTGCCCATCGTAGCTATCGCCAATACACCGCAAGCCAGCCTCTTTACGAACTGCTTCATATCTCTCTACCCTCTATCAACAGCTCCAATACAATCAAGTTACCTTAAGACCTCTGCCCTCCCAGTCATCAGTCTATTGTTAACATTTAAATATATCTATTGTTAATATTTAAATATGTCTGTTGTTTACACTTATATATTCTATTATATACCATCTACTTCATTAATACCTCATCAGACCACTATTTTCAACCTGCTGATTTGTCAATTCTGCATATTGATAGAAAGAAATGCATACACATTGTAAGCTAGGGATTTCTTCCGACGGCCTCATATTGGTAGAAAGGATTGCATACACATTGTAAGCTAGGGATTTCTTCCGATAGCCTCATATTTACAAAATAAAAACTGCAATCTAGTCGTATATACTGTAACTAATACATTCTCAGTATATATATGACTAAATTGCAGTTTTTTAGGATTATTTACGAGTAAGCTGCCACCTTTTTCACAGGGCCCGTTGGTAACACAATTGGAATTTGAGTGTTTACTTTCACAGGACCATTGGCAGGTACAGGTGTTTGAACTGGCATAGATAACGCCTTAACGATATTTGGTTGCGGTACCGTTGGCGCTGCGGATTGAGCTGCTGTTTGAGCCGCCGCCGATTGCGCCGCTGTTTGAAGCGCTACAGATTGTGATGCTGTTTGCTGCGCCACCACTGATTTTGGTGCTTGTTTAGGCGCATCCGGTTGTTGACGTGCCACACGAGCCGCCGCCAAAATCCCTGGATTGCGATATAATAACTGACCACCTTCGGTAGACAATTTTTGATCATAATAATACACATCAGCATTATAATACTCACTGCCACTGGCCACATCATAGCGCAAACCAATCATAGTATACACCGTGAAATGTAACAATCCGTCCGGTTTACTGCGGTCAATAGAATCGCGGTCAACATACCAATTATTGCCATTATAGGTGAAAGCATAAATATCTTGCCGAGCATCGGCATTAGGTATAACAGATACAAACAGCGCTGCTACAAACATAGCCACTGCGCATATACGTTGAAACATGAGGCCTCCTCAATAATGATTGTATACGATTTAACAACTTATTATACCACATTTTCTGAGATTGCGTTTCTGTAACATACCTGCTTGGAATTAGTACAGGCCTGTAGTAATTTCCGAACCTTCGTACATATCCTTTAAAAATTAGAACAGGCCTATTCTAATATCCGCGCCCCTTAACACCTCTCCTAAAAATTAGAACACGCCTGTTCTAATTCTAGAGACACCATATAATTGATTAAGTTTATTTTGATTTGACGAGATATATAATTTTCCTTATAATAAAAGAAGATAGCCAAGCGAGTAGTTCCGTCAGGCTCATCTCAAGAAGTATAAAAGTGATGAAATGGCCTTTCAGTTACCTAGTTACTTTAGGATAACGAAGGGCTATTTGTCTTTTCCAAGACAAATAAGAGCCACAAGTGCACCAAAGGCAATAACAACAGTCATCACCTCTAGAATTATCATG
>QWCW01000854.1_pt1 | contig 17975 bp, 14 predicted proteins | sample 1972691 | NCBI WGS metagenome assembly QWCW01 (sample SAMN09866698, study PRJNA288562) | Human oral metagenome isolate pre2_saliva, whole genome shotgun sequencing... | reverse complement strand
GGTGTAGGAATCTCCATCATCGAAAGACCTCGACCCCTACACAACCACGACACGCCCAACCCCACCCACCACACCTACACCCTCAAATGCGAAGAGCCACTTTGCTCCCCTTAACAGATAGTCGACGTCTGCCTCGCTCCGTATTCCTCTCATAATCGCGAAAGGAAACGCAGACCGCGCGCCATGTCAGCGATCGAATCCGCGATAGTGCTGGTCTCCGCGACACGTGTAGTCGATGTCTCGGTCGATATGATGGCCAGACTTTCGGCGCTCGACTGGCCGAGGCCGCACGTGAGGATACGGATACCGTCTGCTGTCAGTTTGGCAGCCACACGACTCGCTTCGAAAGGGTCCCCTAGGTCACCGTCACCGAAAACAGCAAGAACCATGTCAGATGCACGTGCGTCCAGCAGCATTCTGTGCGCCAGCTCAAGGCAGGGGACAATGTTGGTTCCCCCCGCGATAGCTGCCTGGGCTAGCAGACAGTATGCGGCACTAGGATCATAATCTACTGGCACAGAGCCGCTGATTCCATGGTCCCACAGAATCAGCCCAACAGAATAGTTAGCCTCAACTGCCTCACAAATAAAACGCCGACAACCCCGAACAGCCTTCTCAATCCGCTCTCCCTCCATCGAGCCGCTCACATCCAGCGCGAGGACAACCGAGCCGCCAAAGTTGCGCCTAAGTTGATCCAATGCTGGACCCACAGGATACTCTGTGACGCCAGCCGCATCGAAGTCCTTCTTCGTCCACGTTGCCATAGCGATATCTTCCTTTCACAACCGGTCATCAAGGTTTGAATAGTGACGAATACTTCTCACAGAACCATCAACCCAGAAACATTGTCAGTCTGCTCAGCAAGTTCACCTTCATCAACGACTCCATGGATAAATGCATCCACACGCAGAGTCTTCCCTGTGGATCCGTCCACGGCTTCCACCTCAATTCTTCCCTCAATCGACACGCTCACGTCCAAATGGATTGGACTGCCAGCAGGAGCGGAGGCGATTCCAGTGACCTCGCCGTCGAAGAGAAGCCTGTTTCCTTCTATTTCGTCAGATACGATGACTCCCGCTTGCTCATAGAGTTCAATCCGCGCTTTGCTCTGTTTCGAGAGTGCAGTCGCCACAGTCACACGCTTTTTGACAACCGGAAGAAGCGTGTTTTGCGGAATAATACAGCACACATAAGGTTCTGGCCGTACCGGGAGGCTACTGGAATACAGTTTAATGCCGATAGCCTTGGGGAGGACAGGAGCGACAGTCTTGGGCCCCAAAATGCCCGCCGAACGATATTGCCCCGCTCCCTTACTTGCGCCAACCATACTTGCTAGGACAGCTGCACCCCTGGCCACAGCCTTATCCGGATCGTGGATAATCACAGGCAGTCCAAGACCAGCTTCCAGCGCCGCGCGGATCATCGGCATCCTTGTCGATCCCCCGACGAGCAAGACACGTTCGACAGAACGCGCACCAAGCTCACGCGCCGTTGCTAGCACACGCTTCGCTGCCTCTATGCACATAATAACAAGGTCAGAAGTAGCTTCTTCGAATGCTGAACGGGTGACGGAAACGGTATACATACGACCGTCGTAACGGATACGTACCTTCCCAGCCTCACGAACACTCAAGTTCCTCTTCAGGAGTTCGGCTTCCGTTGACAGGGCAGCCGCAAAGTCCTCATCGAACTCGGCACCCTCATCAATCCCCTGCGTGACGAGGCGCTCCCACAACAGATCGAACATACGCTGATCCCAGTCAAGACCACCGAGCCGAGTCTCGCCATCCACAGCCCAGATCCTCGGACGACGGTCCGCCATTCCTACAACAGCAACGTCAAAAGTCCCTCCTCCCAGATCAAAGACAAGGGACCCGCCATCTCCCGCTTTCTCCACCCCATAGGCGTAAACAGCCGCCACCGGTTCGGCCAGCAACTCCAGGCAGTCGATTCCCGCGATACGGGCTGCGGCATATGTTGCCTCCTTCTCAGCCACTCCGAAATAAGCAGGAACCGTAATCACTGCCCGCAGCGATGTTGATCGCGCACCAAAATGGTCTTGCGCATCCATCACGAGGCGTTTGAGGATGATCCCAGAAATCGCTTCGGGCGTATATCGAATTCCATGGAATTCGAGATCAAAGCTCGTGCCCATATGTCTCTTGATACCGACCACGACATTATCCGGATCCATACGTAGTTGCCTCTTCGCAGCATCTCCCACCAACACGGATCCATCAGCTTCAAAACACACCACGGAAGGAGTAATCTCCTTTCCGTCGGTCGATCGAATTAACTCGTCCACCCCATCGCGCCCATGGTGCATGACGCACGAGTAGGTAGTTCCCAAGTCGATTCCAATATCCAAGGCACTGCTCTTTTCTTATCACTCGAATCAGTTCGTTTTCTGTGCGAGGAGTCCAGCCCTCGCCAGCAAAAAATCCATCACGTCTGGTGTCAAATTGGATGAGACCACAGCTTCACGAACTTGGTTGGCAAGAAATGGGATCACCCCTTCACCGAGGAGAGGTTCGAAGAACGCTTTTCTCCCCTTCAGGTAGTCAACCAGATCCGGTAGAGCTGATCTCCACGACGCTCCACGCAAAAGTTTCAGGCCATTTCGCGGTTCCACCGATAGCAGTGCATTCGCGATCGCTTGCTCTTCCCAGGAAGGGCGCTCTTGCCCCCCTGCCGTCCCTTGTCCCTGCATTCGAGCAAGAATTGGATCGGCACTGTGAATAGTAAGCGGCAAACGCCCCTCCCACACCTGATACATCGCCTCAAGCTGGGATTCGGCACTATTAGGGCCCGAAGCCGGGCCAGCCATTCGACGCATTGTCGTCAATTGACGCAAGCCAGCCCACGCAAGGCAGTCAGTGATGGCCTGAGAACCATCAGCAACGGCAATCAGTTCTCTGTACACGTATTGACGTAGCTTGCGCCCGTCCCCCTCGCCCCAGAAAACACCCGCCAAAAACAAACTCATAGGTGGTGCGGCGCAGTCCGCCATACGCCAAGCTCGGAAGTGAGTTTCAGCCCGAGAACAACCACACGGCCACAATGTGGGTGGCGGAGAAGGCGTCCACGCATTCACACCGAATGGGCGCCGAGGTAGAGCAGAAACCGAGATCGTCTGTGCACTCGGCTCCGTTCGCGTCGTACAAATCGCCTCTCCACGCTCAAGCAAACCTAGTAGGGGAGAATTGTCCTGCGAAAGACCGAGTACGCCCGCGACCTGCTTCTGGTCTTCAGGGTGGACGATTCGATGCACAATTTTGAGATTCGTATTTCGTGAGACATCCGATGACACACGCGAGGGACTCTGGTCAATGACGATGATTTGTTCACCGTAGCTACGGACCTCAGCCATCATTGCCGACAACATCGCTGCCGAGACCTGTCTCGCGGATCCCGATTCTTGATCAGCAATGTGCTCGTTAACCTCCGGAAGTATCCGGTGTGCTTCCTCCAAGACCAAGAGGTGTTCCACTGCGCGTGTGACCGTCCGATTTCGCGCACGCGCCCACGTCGCCAAAGTAAGAAGTAGCACGACGAACGAACGTTCCTCGTCGTCGGCTAGATCAGAAAGAGTCACAACCGTAGGCTGAGTGAACAGCCTGTCCACCATTGAGGAATCTGTCCACGAAAACCTATGAGCTCGCGTCGGCGCGAGCAATAGGTTCAGACGGGTCATGAGAGCCGCACGAATATTCGCCTCCTGCTCGGGCGCGTACCCAAGAGAGGAAATGAGCGATGGCACCATGTCACGAACATCGAACAGGGACATACCGGCCCCTTCAGATGGCAACATTGCTACGCGATCAAACAACTGTGTCACAACATAGGGCGTGGGTGAGGGCATTGAGAACGCCCCACGAAATGCACTGGCGACTCGGGCAATGTGGTCTCGGCTATTCTCACCCGGCCAGGCCTCGAGCAAATTGAGATGGAGATCCGCACCCCGCACCACCTGGAGTCCTCCCGAAAAATGTGCAGACACTTCTGAGTAGTCATCTTTAACCGGGTCAAGAACCAGGAAGGGGATACGGTGCTGATTCCACATGTCTGCAAGAAGCTTATGTACAGTCGTGGATTTACCCGAACCCGTTGTTCCAGTAACAAACGCGTGCCCCTCAAAATCACTCACACCGATAGAAGCCGCAACATTTGTCCCCTCATATGTCCCGATTGAAACACGCGCACCCGACGTGCAGGGACGTCGCCCCGCAGGAGGTGCGGGTCGCACCGCGAGACCGGGTTTTCCCGAGCGGGGAGGCGCAAGGAGCCAACCGATATCCCTACTCGTCAACACAGATGTGGGAGGGGGAGCACCCGGCTTGGTGTCATCGAACGACAAGGTCTCATAGCACCGCCCCTGATCACTGGGAATTGCAGTGTGCAAGGCACCCGCAACAAGACGTGCTGTAATGTCGTCGTCAGAGGACGCCCATGTATCCACAGTCCACAGACCCACACCCATACCCTGTGAAATAAGTCTTGCGATGACCCCGGTCCAGTCCTGAACGCGTGTCCAACGATGGGAAACCGCGCGAGTCGTCATCGTTTCGCTCACCTGGCTGGTCATCTCGACATACGATGAAGCCTCCGTCGCCAGAGCATCTAGTCGATATCTCGTATTGAGCACATCGAGCATTGACACGCTCTCACATCGTATGAACAATGTCCAGCGACCTTCGATCCCATCGAGGCGATCAATAAGGGTATCCCCTAGCGCTTGCTCGGAGGAATCCAAAACCTCCCCTTGCGGTCTGTGAGTAACTCCAACCGCATGTTGGAATGCAACTGTGGGAGGGGATGATGGGACGATACGAATTCCAGGAGCAAGCAGCAAACGGGCGCGTTCTAACTCGTCAGCACCCTCGAAACCGAGCAGCAGCCCCAGCTCACCGTCGATGCCGACCAGCGCTAGCTCTGTGAATGTCATTATACCAGCGAGGGCCGATGTCAGGCGCTCGAAGGGTGGCGCACCGTCCTCCGGTGACCACCGTTCAAGGATCTGCACCTTTCCCCAGTGCTTCGCCACCACAGAAGGGGTGCCACACTCAAATCCTTGATTGAACCCATACTTTAGGCTGTCGAGGATATTCTGAGCGCGCTCGTCGGGAGAACTCGCTTCCGCAGGGTCCCCTATAACGCTTGCTAACCTCGGGTATGCCATGAAAGCTATCCCTTTAACCGCCGAAGGGCCTGCTCCGCAGTCTCTCCTATCCTGGCCCGACCGATACGCCCTTCGTCAGTGACCACGATTCCTCGAACACCCATCGGGATCGGTCGCGACGTATCTGCCCAAGCAAATGCCCATCCTCCGGCACACCGTATCGCAGAGTATCGTTCCGGAGAAGCAGCTTGGCTACCAGTGCTCGCCAAAAGCGCACGCGCCTCATTCTCAGTAATCCTACTCATAGGATTCTCCTTCCCTTCGAGTCCCACACTATCGCACGATGCGATACTCTTGGCATTGTCTCAAGATCCGCATAGATCTCCCGGTCCGAGTATTCGAAGACTTTGCCTTCTTGAGAGTCGACAGTAATGATTTGTCCCTCATAGTTGACGACGTTGTACGCATGACCGCCTGGCATCGTCCCCTCCCACGTGGAATGCACGATGGCACTGGAGCCATGTCCTCCCGCTTCAAGAGCACTCCTTAACTCAGGGGCACGAACCAATTCAAACTCCTCATGAGCCCATTCCTCGGTCTGCTCCGAGGCTTCCCCCGCGACCTCTAATCCACCTTGCTCATCGAGCTGAACAGCACGCCCCGCTGCCTCTTGTTCCAGCCCACGCCACGTCGCTTCGAAGCACCGCGCACAGTCCGCACAGTTCACGGTATACGGATCGTCACCGCACTCAGGATCGTAGAGGGGATTGATACGCTCAACAGTCGCACTCGGATCTTGGAAAGGATCCACTTCACGAACGCGACTCATTGGTTCGATATACTCTTCCGAACGTTCCAGCCGAAAAGTACGCGGATCCTCCGCACCATGAAGTGCAGTAGCACCTTCAGTGGTCGAACACTCACCTACTTCATCCAGCATTTCGTTCCCCTCTTGCCACCCTTGTTCCATCATGTTCGATGTGTTATCAAGTTCCGACATCGCGACGTCTCCTCATACCAATTGAGAAAGAAATTGAAGCGAAACAACGAGCACATACCCAAGGATGGCGATTCCCAGGAGACTCCCAACGACTTTCACGCGCGAGCGCACAATGGCCGGATGCTCTCTCATCGTAATCCGTGCACCTGTCGACGTGTTGTACACGGAGCGCGCACGAATAGTTCCATCTCGCATCTCCTTACCTGAAACCTCGACGCAATCCCCCAAATGTGGGCTTCCGCCACGAAGCTCACCGCGGAGTATCACTTCTTTCTCTTTTCCATCAGATACAGTAATGGTAAACGGTTGAATCAAAACTTCAATTTCCCGTTCCTGACGTTGCCTTTCCCTTCCACGCCCAGAGAGCATCGGCATCAAAAAAACAGGGAGAAACGAGCGAACGGACGCAAAGAACAGGATCGCTAAACCTACCACAATCACAAAGGGAAGATACGCCTTCACAAACACGACAGCACCGACAACGACCGCAAGTCGAACAAATGTGCGCGTCAGAAGGTCACCCCATTTGAGGACAACAAGCTCCGTCCTTTGCATACCCATAGTCGTGACCCGGCCAACCACATGCCCCTCCACCTGCGATTTCTTTGAGACCGTAGATCCAGTGCGCGATGCCGGTATGGGCGTCGTAGGAACGACCGGCGACTGTTGGGGGGCCGAAGACCAATGTGGGGCTGGGGGCGAAGAGGTAGCGGGAGGCGGAAGAGGACGAGCAGGTCGCACGGTTGTGGCTTCACGCGGTTGGCGATAACCACACCTGAAACAAACTCCCTTCCTAACCGTTCGTTTCCCACCACAATCAGGACAGATATCAGCATTCATCGTCACTCCCACGGATACCGCACCAAACCACTCAGATACTCTCGAAGCGATTCACTCCAGTTCAGCCAATCTGTCAGAGCATCTATGGCATGGTTATCCGTGAGCGCCCAATCGAGGACGAGGTAGGCGAAAACACCCAAGATAATGAGGTGCACGAGGCTCCAGGACCAGCGAAAGATCCAATACAACATCGGAATCCCATTTTTCATGATGCGCTCGCTTTCTCCCTATCCGAGGAAGTAACGCTAGCCTCTTCTTCCACAGGTGGGACTAGCGTAATCGGGACCTTCTGAGAACTCAACACCCAGTCAATGACCCGCATGGGGTTGAGAGGATCATGTGGTTCTCGCAATACCAACGAGTCAATCGCAAAGTAACGAACATCCCTGAAATCACTTTCAATCCGCCGAACGAGTCCGTCTTGCTCAACGTCAATGAGCCAATCACGAATTCCGTCCGAGTTCTCAGGATCCAATGACATTCCCGACGGAAGCTTCTGGAGTACTTCCGTTTTCGTCAGGACTACCGCCAGATGCCGCTTCGTGAGATCAACAGCCTCTGATCGGATCCTGTCGACCACTGAGGCGTATGCCGCTTCTTGATCCCCGGATGCAACCAGAATATCCGGCAGGTCACGCGCAGCTCGCATGTCCACCTGCACGCGCGGCAGGGCAAGAGGGTCAAGAACGAATACCATCGTCATCGCAGCGTTCACATAAGTGAGTTCTTCAGTGGCCTGGAGGCTTGTGAAGCTCTCACCTGCGGCGTCCATAACCTGCAGCTCAAGCACCTTACCCGAGGCATCCGTCAACTTGAGCGGACGTCCTTCGGGGCGCATTGTGTGGATTGTCTTCTCGGTGGCGGTTCCTGAGTCGATAGCCCGTTCAGAGGCCCGAAGGAAACCCTCCGCCTCGGTGTTCAGTCCCTCAAGTGAACCGTGAACCGAATCAAGCTGACGGCCTACTGCAGTAAGAGCCGCCGCAAAAAATCGAGTCTTCCCGGCTCCGACTGATCCGAATGCTGGGAGTTGCACAGTCCGACGCGCACCGCTACCTTTCACAAGTGGCTCTCCACAGCTTGGACACAGCGCAACGAGGACCTTCGAAGCCGCACTAATCGTTGTCCGGAAGCTTGTCCCACAAGCACAACGACGTTTGACAACACCGAGCGGCCCCGGCGACACGTCGCGGTGGATGATCGAGCAATCCGAATTAGGGCAGTGATAGCTAGGCCGCGGATTGGTTTCATAGCAGTGGGGACACTTCACCTTTGCTCGGACACGGAACATCATGCCGCGGTCCCACAAACGGTATCCCAGAGTCAACAGCTGCTGGCACAAATAAACTGCGCCACCGATGACCAGCATGACGAGTAGCCACACAATGAAAGACGTATACAACGCGAGAACGAAACCTACGAATGGAACGAGGACCCCCGCTACCCATGCGAGCCGTGAAAGAGCACCAATCGCTGCATCCGAGAGGTTCCCCTTCTGGTCGGCATCCTTGCCTCGCGAAGCTCGATTCCACACGGAGCCACCAGCCTTGAGCCACAGCCGTGCCTGATAGGGGTTGTACTCAGGCCATGCTTTATCCCACCCAAAGTGCTTGGTAAACCCTCGCGGCGCATGCTTGATAACACGCTCCGCCGCAACTTCGTCGGGTGTCGCAATATCCGGTTGTGTCCGTGAGTGCCCGCTCAGCACACGCAGGGGAACAAAAAGGCCCACAATCAAGCCGACAATAGCAGCAATGAGGAAGGCGCAACACCAGTAGAAGACAAGCCAAGCCAAGATTCGCAAGAATGTAGCGATGACGATCCATATCGCCAAGCCAATACCAACGATTACGGCAAAGAAAATGAAAACGATTTCCAGACACCCGTCATCCATTAGTTATCCCGTCCTTTCCGATTGAGAAATCCGATGGCTACGCGCGACAGCTTCCGCTTGAAACGTCCTTTTTTCGCATCTCTCGCGAAGTCTTCGAAAGCTGCGAGGACCCGTCGATCCACCAGTTGCTCTGTGGCAGCCTGATACACCAAGCCTCTGCGCACACGGTCATCGCATACTTCAAGCAGGAAGTCCTCCGCACCCACGGCAGGAGCATTAAGTCTGCCCTGTATAGCACCAACCGCCAACGAAATAGTTTCTGCCATCCCACACACGGTGTTCTCCCTGGTGTTCAGGAAGTAATAGACGGATTCACGCGCCCATTCTTCATAAGCGCCAACTAGATGTGCGACTCCACCTGTATCGGGGCACCTCAGAATAATCGCACCCAGGAAGTCCAACATGAGAGGCGACATCGTGGGAACGTAGGCGATCACCGTCGGCAGATAGGGATTCGGATTCGTTGACGAGCCGAGGGCTGCGCAGCAATACTGCGCCACAGTATGCACCTGCGCGGCGTATTCACTCAGCCTCCGATAACGCACGACAATCCCCGACTCATGCAAGCTCACAAGAAGTTCCCGAAGGCTCACCGCTGGCTCGCCTGTTTTCAGGGCAGCTGCGATCTGGTCAAATAACCATTCCCCTGCTTCGTCCGTGATTTCGCGCTGAGTCTGCGCCCACATCATGAAGAGTTCGTAATTGGCGGGCAGCTTCGCTTGAGACCACACGAGCCGCCAGCTGTCAGGTGGGATCTGTCCCATGGTGCGCAGCTGAGCAGCGCGTGCACCGATGGGCAGCCTGGCAACAATCACAGCGCTGTTCCATTGCTCGACGCATACCCGCATCGCTGGTGTCAAAGCGGAATTCCTCGTCAGCCATGTCCACGTTCCTTGCATGAGCGTACGGAGATCGTCCTGGCCACCCGAACACCAACGGCGAACGAGAACGCGAGCGAGTTCTTCAACAATCTCCTCTCTGTGTTCCCAGCTCGCGCTTTGCTCGGTCAAATCCGAGCTGGATGCCCACAGCCGAGCAACGCGCGCTACGATTTCTGCTCGGCTCACATCCGCGATAGGTACGTCACAAGCGCGAGCGACTGTCAGAGTTGCAGGCAGGAGAACATCTTCCGAGGTCTCCGCCACCTGCGAGAGAAGGATCGAGGCCTGCGCTCTGGCACCCTCGTCTTTCCAAGTGAGACGTCCATGCGGACGAGCGCTTGACAGAGCCAGTAGGAGTGCCTCGGATGCACGGGGAATTCCGCTCACAGACTCAAGCACCGACATGAGAACACCAGCAGCCAGGTCCTGGCTCTCTGTGCTCATAAGCGCAGCGATAGTTTCCCCAGCCAACTTCGCATCTTCGGGCGTTTCCACGGCACACGTCACGGCTAGATCCAGCAGATCATCCCCATAGAACATAAGATCGTCGTCTTGCCTGGTAATGGCTAGGCCTCGTAGCGCTTGCATAGCGACAAGCCAGTTTCGATGATCCCCAACGTTCTGGGGGAAAGACGCCAGTGCAGCAGCACGCGTAGCCAGGTCACGCCCAAGAAAGCCCTCCCAGCACCGCGCGACATCAATCGCGGCAAGCGCAGTGGCGGAATCTTCATGCAAGAACCAGTCCGCTTGTGTAAGCGCAGACTCACTCGCCTCCAGTGGGGCAATAAGGCGACGATCGAGATCAATCACGTTGACCCCGGCCCGGGGTACACTCGGATCCGGCTGTGGGCCAAATGCGGGACTGGCGGCCACAATGTCGGCCTTTGTGATCATCGGATCCTGCACGAGGCCCCGGATGCTGAGCGAGAGAGAACGTTCCCTCTCGATGAAAAGGGTACCGAGTGCGATCCACTTGCGTGCGAGGGCCTCGTCAGCGGTGACGATCACCAGACGCTTGGAAGTCTCATCGGTCACTTGCTCGACCATCGTGAGAAATTCCGCGAAGTGAGCGACTGCCCAGGCATCATTCTTGACCATGTCACGCAGTGCGTCGGCTTCAAAGTCCCGCGTTACTTCGAGCGGCGCTGCCCACTGAGTTAGTGTCTGGCTCGGCGCCTTTTCAAGAGACCAGTTTCGCGCGCCAAGAAACTGCGCAGGGCGCATCATTCCAAAGTCGTCTGGATCAGACGTCGCGATCGCTTGAGTCAGAAGGTTACCGGGTCTCCCATTGTTGGTGACACCCGTCGAAATACCCCGCGAGAGGTAGTAACGCCCCGCGTGCGCGCGGTAAGCAAAGGAGGCCGGGTGCTCCAGCGGATCGTGATCGACGTTCCAGCCGACAACCACGCGGTGAAGCATGTAGTCACGGATAACCTGACGGTCCTGTGCTGTCATTCCCTCGGAAAGGGCCTGAAAGTTGAATCCGTCAATGCCATCGACAGCCTCATTTGCCCGAGTGTCCGTGTAAATCGCTACATCAAACATCACGTCACCCCTGGCGTGGGATAAACCCACGTTCAGCCATAAGCCACAGCAGCGGTTCACCCACCCTGTGGGGGATGATGCCACGCTCGTCAATACGCTGAGTCGAGTAATTCGGTTCAGATCCCAAGGCAGATAAGCCGAAGAACCTGTAGTTCGCGTAGTTCGTATCGAGCATCGTGAGCAGGCCATCCCCACCCCAATGAGAAACCAGGGAAGCAATGTGATCATGCATGGATTTCGCCTCCTCCTCATCAAAATAGGGAAGCTTGGACGAAGGATGCCGTATCGGATTGTTCTGGGGCACTTCCTCCCAGAAAGCATCGATCTTAGAGATGACGACAGCAACCGGCTGCTTAATCTTCCGATTGCGCTTGACTCGCTCGTTTTGCCGAAGGACTTCCGTGATGGCGTGCAGAACATTCTCCGGCGAAGTCTCAACCCGCTGATCATCTAAGGCTTTGCTGCGGCCCGCATTCCCCGGAAAGCTAAAGGGATCGAGGAGCAGAATAATCCCATCGGTCGCCAGCAGGTACGTCATACTCAAAGCGCGCTCGTCGACGGCGAGATCCTCACCCGCAGTGTCGTAGAACGAAAATACCGTCGACTTGTAGTCACCAAGTGCGGCCTTCGCGATCCCGTCGCGCGGAATCTTCCATTCAAACACCACTGGTGTTGTCTTTTCTCCGGCTGCTTGCTGGGTCTGTGGAGGAAGCTGACCGGATGTGGATTCCATCTGGTCGAGAAGGTTCTTGAGCTTTGCTGCCTGACCGTTTTCTTCACCAGCACCATAGACCGTGATAACGTGCTTGAAACGTCGGCCGATCGGCCCGTTGGTTGCCAGCTCACGCATGAGAACCGCCAGCATCACGGTTTTACCCGAGGAACGCGCGCCCACCAGACCAAACAGCGGAGAATCACTCGAGAAACCGTCGGGCAGCCGCGAATGGCATTGGGGGCACAAACGCACACCCGTCGGCCCGAAACACTTCGGACATTCTGCTCTCCGCACCTCCCGAAGCATCGACGGAGTCAAAGGAGTGAAGGCCGGATAGTATTCGTTCAGGTCACCGAAATACCGTTCTCGTGCGCTATCGACTACTTTGATACACGGTTGCTTCCCCGCTGCCGGGCGTCCCAAGCAACGGAAGGACGCCTTACGCAGGTCGATATCCGTATAGCAATAGGGGCACGACGCTACAAAACCCGGTAGAGGCATCGGTCATCCTTTCATCGATGAAGTGGACGGATCATTGAGAATGATTGGTGAAGCCGAGTCCGCAAAGAGACGTACCCAATAGCCGCCTTTGATCTTCGGGATGGAAAAGCTACGATAGTGGGTGAGGTCCGTTGAAAAATCGAAGTGAAGGCTCGCTATCTGTTGCCCGTCTTCAGGACGAGACGGCATGAACGCGCCAGCGGCCATCACGGCAACCAGATCCGCTTCGCCGCGGAATCCATCACTCGTGACACTTACGCGCGCTTCGCGCCCCCCGAAGGGACCTCGAGGCAGCTTGAGCTGATACCGTATACTCGGAGGTACGGCTTTCAGGCGAACGGTAACAGGCGCGAATGTGTGCTCTTTGCCAAGACTTGGCACTACTGTTCCAACTGACACTTCGGTGATCAGCTCAGCATTTGGAATACGCACACCGCCGTCGCGTCTGTAGACAAACCGATCAACACGCTTGTGCCCGCTCTTCCCATTGACGGCAGACCACGTCACGTCCATCAAGTAATCACCGTGGGGCCACACCCACGAGACGTTCAGTTCGGAGCCGAGACGCACCGCCTCCACGTCACGAGGTGGTGGCGCTGCGCCGGCAACGACTGCCCCTCCGACGATTCCCTCGGTCCCATCCCATGTGACAGGCACAAACGAACGCACATCGGGCAGCACGTAGAAGTCCATCGTCTGGCGCACTCCACTACTCCGGATTGCGCCCATGACCCGTTTCCCAGTCAATACGTCAAGTCGATCTGCAGTAACGCGTGCCCCAGTCTCCACTGCCATGTCGATAGGCAGTGACCATAATTCCGTGGCGTAGCCCGGGACCTCGGTCCATTCAGCACGTACCCCGGGTTTTCCATCCGGCATCCTGGTACTGCCGATGCTCAGATCGCGTACTGCATGGACAGTACCGCGTGGCGTCGCGTCGAGGGTGGTCGATTCAGAAAGAACGGACTGTCCGTTCACCACGTAATGGGCTCTCAGAACAACAGTGTATTTCTGTCCGAGTTGAAGCCCTTCGATGCGCAATCGCCCCTGTGTCGTCGTGGGGAATGCCCTGCGCGTTCCGTCTGCGCTGATCAGCTCTCCCGACACACCCGCAACCTGAGCTGGTGCTTGCCAGAAGACCGTCACGTCGTCTGAGGTCACGACCGTGCGCGCATCGGAGGGCGGTGGCAGGACCGTTATCCGCGAAACCGCCGGAGCTGAGTAGCTAGCCCCCTGACGGAACGCGAAAACTGCGTAGACCGCCTGGTGTGCGACGAGCGGCGAAGGATCGAAGGCCGCCTGATCAGCTGTCGCTGCCGCAATCGTCAGTCCTACCTTAGGATTCGCCGGTGTACCCGATTCGCTGCGAACCACGGTATACCTGATATCAGGGTCCTGCGCGCCTCGCCACGCAAGGGCAACACCTTTCCTACTCGGGGAATAGCTCACGTCCAGACCCGTTGGCTGGTCGGGAGGAATCTGAGACAAGAGACGGGTGATTTCCGTATCTTCATGGTCCACCGAACGTGCATCCCCAAGCGCTGCACGAGCTCCGGAAAGGTCCTTCACCGCTATCGCTTGGCGATACGCCTCCATCGCGGCACTTTTGCGTTCCTCTGCAGCTGTAAGCGCTTCGGCTGCCTCTCGGGCAATAGGGGATTGCGCTTTATCTTCATCCCCGCCGACCAGCGCGAGGTAAAGCCTGCGCGCACCCGATAGATCCCCAGCTGCGATCAAATCCTTCACCTTGGCAATGTCGGGTCCCGATCCACCTGTGGCTACACCCGCGAGCAATCTACGCGCGTCGAGATCAGCAAGGCCAATGGCCATCAGACGGTTGAGTGCAAGCGTTGGCGTCAACCCTTGCGTCCGCACAAGTTGTTCCGCCAAATTCGCCCACCATGCAAGAATAAGGTCACGCACATCGGAGTCTGTCGTACACTCTTCTCCGATTTTAGTGAGAACCTTCTTCGCACTTTCCATAGAGTCGCCGGACCTAGTGTTCACGGCCGACTTAGACTGGCGCAGATCAGCGATCCCTACCACGCGCCGTCTGTTTCCGGCGACGACAGCGCTCAACTCATCGATCACACGAATATCACGTGGGTGTTCTGATCGTTCGTGTAACAGCAATACCTCAACAATGTTAGTCATGCCAGGCGGCAAGTTCCCTTTGGACCATGCGTTAGCCGCCTTGCTTACTGGCACCTCAAAGTCAGGGCACACGCGGACCCCCTGCCCTTTGACAGCACCCGCCAGCTCGGCATCCGTCACACTCGCGGCAATTCCGTAAGCCGATGCCGCTTGGCGCAATTGCTCAGCAGTTACGACAGCGAGGGGATTATCCTGCTTAACTGCCTGTGCAAAGTCATTCAACTCCGCCTGGCCAATCTCCGCTGCGCAATGCGATAATTCTTCCCAAAATTCAGGGTCGCACACATGTTGCTCAAGCACCTTATTTACCGCTGCGAGTAGCTGTTTAACCAGCTTTGCAACTGGAACACGAGCGGCGTTCAGATGTCTCTCTAGCCCCTGAACATGCTTTGTTAGCTCATTTTTTGACATGCCGGGAGTGATGGCAAAGAGCGCGGCTATATCTGCCTTACACAGGGCTTCAATTACCGTTGTTTCGTCCTGCGCACCGCTGAGCGCACGCAGCGCGCCATTGATTGCGGACTGTTGCGCCGCATTAGTGCTCAGAGGTTTCAGAACAGAATCCTGATACGCCTTTTTGTCGAACATTATGCTCTCTGCCTCACTCCCGGGGATGGTGCCTACGACCGAGTCATGATCTGGGCGATCTGCTTCCTTGCCTTCTTGACGTCCTCCTGACTCAAGACAGAGACTGCTGCCTCCGCCTTAAAGGACCGGCCTGTTGCCGGTTCGACAACGAGCAGGGTTGCAACGCCTTCCTCCGACACTTCCAGGGTCACCTCGATGGGATCTCCCCTTCGCATCGGGGGAAGTCCCTCGATGGTTGTACTCGGTCCAGAAATCATCGCCTTGTTATCCCGCGTGTCTTCGGACTCCACTTCACCACCTTGTTCGAAGAGAGAGACCTCGACGCTCGACTGCCCGTCTTCAACGATGCCACCAGTCAACGAGGCAACGAGTGGAAGCGTCTCATTTGCGTGCGCGAGGAAATTGACATACTCCTCAAACTTGCCCTTGTCATTCTCCCTGACGAGTCGCACTCCCAGCCCTCGCGAGAGCACGTTGGTTACCACGGTCCGGCCAGGGCCAATGCCGAACATCGGCTTCGAATCGCCGAAATCAGCCGATGTATTGTCTGTCGCCCCCGCACCGATTTCTGCGAAGCCCGGATCGGGAAGCTCTCCCTGCCCGAAGATCGCGGCACCCTTGGCCACCGACAGATCAAAGTCAGTATTTTCGGCGTTAAAACCCGCTTCTGCGAGCGTTGTCCTAATCATCGGCATACGCGAGGACCCACCGACGAGGAGGTAACGATCAACGGTCAGACCCGGGAACTTATTCTGCGCTGTTTCGATGACTCGCCGGGTGATTTCAATGGTTTGTGCCACAAGGTGTGACGTCGCTTCTTCGAACTCTTCACGCGTGACTTTGACATGTTCCTTCTTGTCCTGGTACCGGAGAAGAATGTTGGCAGATGCACGTTGGGTCAACGTCTTCTTCGCGTCTTCGACTTCCACTCGAAGCTCGGTCATGAAGTCTTCATCGAACGAGGGATCATTGTCATCGTCAAGGCCCGCCTGTTCCTTGAAACGATCCAAGAATATATCCTCCAGGCACTGGTCCCAGTCGGCACCACCAAGCAGACGATTGCCGTCGATAGCAACAACTTCTACTTGCCCCGCACACGACTTTAGGATGGTCGTATCGAAAGTACCACCGCCGAGATCGAAGATAAGCAGGGTCTGTTCTTGCTCCTGTCGGGCACACAGGGAGATGGCAGCCGCGACCGGCTCCGGGATAATGCCGACAACTTCCAGACCGGCGATCTCTCCGGCTTGCTTGGTCGCTTGCCTTTCCTGGGTTCCAAAATATGCCGGGACAGTGATAACAACCTTGCTGATATCCAGGTTATTCTGGCTGTTGGCGTCGCTGACCAGCTCTTTCAAGATCAAGGCAGAGATGGACTCCGGAGTGTACTCCCGCCCCCGGAATTCTAGCGGGAATTCCTCGCCCATGTGGCGCTTGATAAGGGAACAGGCATTCTCAGGGTCGCTAACCTGCGTCTGCTTCGCCTGGCTGCCAATGACAACGGTGCCGTCTTCATCGAAGAAAACAACCGACGGAGTCGTGTCTTCACCGACAAAATTCTTGACAATTTCAGGCATTCCATCGTCATTAACAAGGGCGACAGCAGAGTATGTCGTTCCCAGGTCGATCCCATAGACTTTGTCACTCATGCGATAGTTCCTTCCTTATGTGATTCCGTGTTTGTTGTTGCTTCGTCAGATGTTGTTTCCAACATAGCGTCATAGCGGTACACAGTTACCTGCGCAGGTAGGAAAGCACGCTCGGCTCCCGAGCGCTTCAGGCCTTGACGCAGAACCCTGGCCACCGTCCAATCCAGATCACGCACACCCGTTCGCGTAGTCTTCCGCGCGGCATGGAGAACCCTGTCGAAAGCATCACCGACCCTAACACCGACAGATTCCACTCCCAGTAGGTCAAGCGACTCGATGAGCACATCATGGAAGTAGTCGAATTCAACATCCGCCTTATACCCCTCCCCCTGTGCACGTGCCAGCGCTGCAGAGTCTGCGGCCTGGGTCAATAGGAGGGCCATCCTTGTCAAAACAGGACCGAAGAACTGCTGTATCTGATCGGCCCTGAGCAATTCAATGCGACTTTGAAGCTGACGTACCAGATTCTCATAGAACTCTGCCCGTTCGGAAAAAGCCTGTACATCCGCACGCACCCCAGAGAGAAGCTCAGCAATGTCTGCCTTGCCGAACTCGTCATACGCATTGCGCATCGTAGGCAGCGTATCCGCGACCGATTTAGCCGCGTTAACAGAAGCATCATCGACGCTGTTTCCCAAAACCGCACCCGTATCACTCTCGGTCTCAAAAGCTGGTGAGGTCGCCTCACTGTCCGGAACGACACTTGTTGAATCACTCATCGCATATCTCCTTCGATGATCAAATGGCCAACCAGACAAGTCATCCCAAAACGACGTACATGCAGGTCAATACATATGATTCGCTGTGCCTCTATCTCCAAGTATCACTCTTTGTCACAATACCCTTTAATGAACGAAATATTGCAACGAGTTGACAAAACACCCACAAATCTCTCCGTAATCTAACCTACACCCCCATCTTTGGTTATGACTTCGTAATTCTAAGCTAGATATAGCTTACATCACGTATCTATACTTGTCTAGCACTCATTTGTCCAACAACTTATACAATAGCAACCCTGAAATATAGGATCTAGGCCCCAGCAACACGGGGGTTGTAGGACAAAACGTGTTGGTTGGGGAGTTAGTCCCA
>QWCW01000341.1_pt1 | contig 18053 bp, 14 predicted proteins | sample 1972691 | NCBI WGS metagenome assembly QWCW01 (sample SAMN09866698, study PRJNA288562) | Human oral metagenome isolate pre2_saliva, whole genome shotgun sequencing... | reverse complement strand
GTCCTCAAGGCATTCTCCACCACAAAGGTAACTGAAGAAGAGAGAGCCGAAAATACTTCCATGGCTGAATGCTTTGCCGCTACTTCCACGTTTGCCCAACATGGATTCAATAAGTTTTTCAAAGCCTAACTTTGAGAAAACGTCCATAATGTGATAAATTCCTCCGAAAGAAGTGATATTCTCGTTTTTAAAGCTACCTTTGCCATGTCAGTTTTTTGCTTACTTGTTATGTTTGCAGCACCAAGATAGGTGAAATTTCTGACATATCCAAGTGTTTTGAGAACTTTGTTTCCCAGGCACTTGGAGTTCTCACAAGAATTTATGCTGCGGAATTAAGGTAAGAGGGAAAAATTCCCCTCTTATTAAGTATTTTATACAAGAAAATTTACTATATTTGCAAACAATCATATAATATTTATGGAAAGTCCAACTAATAGAATTAAAGAGGTGCTTATCAAGAAAGGGATTAAGCAAACATGGCTTGCAGAGAAACTCGGTAAGAGTTTCACTATTGTCAACTCATATGTTTGCAACCGTCGACAGCCAAGCCTCGAATTGCTATTTCAGATAGCAGAGATTTTGCAGGTTAATCCAAAGGAATTAATTAACATCCCAGATGAGTAACTTTATTATGGTAGAGCATAAAAAATCTATTCGTTTTTTCAACGATCGTGAGGTAAGGGCGGTATGGGACGACGATCATAATAAATGGTGGTTCTCAGTGCTTGATATCATTGCGGCAATCAACGAGCAGGATGATTACCAAAAGACGAGAAACTATTGGAAGTATCTCAAAACCAAACTAAGAAAAGAAAATAGTCAGCTGGTTAGTGCTACTAACCAACTGAAGCTAAAAGCCTCTGACGGGAAGTCTTATAAGACAGATACGTTTGATGCAGAGGGTGTAACCCTTTTGGCAAAGCATATCAACAATACCAAGGCAACAAGCTTTCTTGACTGGTTCCTCTATAGTGATAACACGATTGACGGACAGAGCAAGAAAAAAGCTTATCAACTCTTTGAAAGTGGTATCTTAAAGACTGTAGACCCAGGTAAAACCCTGCAAACAATAGAGCGAATGCCCGAAACTACTTTTGATGAGATAATGGACAAATATGTTGAAATGAATGTAGCGCATCCATTTATGGAAGGCAGCGGTCGTAGCACTCGCATTTGGCTTGATCTCATGCTAAAGCGTTCTCTCAAACAGTGTGTGGACTGGAGTCAAATAAACAAGAACGACTATCTCAATACTATGCGTGAGAGTGTAGCTGATAGCACGCACATCAAGACTTTGGTGCTGTCGGCACTCACTACAAAGATTGATGATAGAGAAATGTTTATGAAAGGTATTGATTACTCATATTATTATGAGCAGAATGAATGATCATAAGGCAAGACTTTAACCTTACCGAAGAATTGGAATAAACTGCAATTATATAAAGAATAAGTTATATAGGCAAGGCATTGGAAACAAGAATAAATGATAAAATTTATAGAACGATTAAAGAATTTCTTGTTTAAACTTTATCAGTAGTAAAAATAATAACAAATAAAATATTATGGCACAACAAAAAGCAGTACGAAGTTTCATACTTGAAGCAATAAAAGGATTAAAATCTGATGAGTTTAATGAACTTGTCTGTATTTTTCAGACATCATATTTACACAATGATGAAGCAATTAATGTTGATGGTGCAAATGATGGTGGCTGTGACATAAAGGTCTTTCAAAATAAGAGAGAAATAAAGAAGTGTGTACAAGTAACAACTCAAAAACAAATTGAGTTAAAGCTAAAGCGAGATCTTGAGAAGGTCTCTAAGATGATATCTCAATATGGCTATTCTAATAAGTTTGAATTTTATTGTTCAATTCCAATTTCAGAAGATAAGATAGAAGAATACAAGAAGTTAGCGATTGACGAACACGATATCGAATTAGATATTTATGAGGCAAAACGTTTATCACAATTGAAGTGCAATGAAGTTGTTGATTATATTTATTCTCTCCATTCTGATGTGGTATTGAAGCCTGAACAAATGAATATTGACATGGCGACAAGAACTTTGTATGACTTATTGGCAAATGGCAAAGATTCTTCAGACATTAAAAACAGTCTGGTTGATTCCGTGATTATTTCGATTTTATATGAAAAAGGCCCAATTGACATTTCAGGGTTGAATATTGAACTTGAGAATAGATTAGGAAAAAATCTCCCGGATATATTACACTCTGTCAATAACTTGAAAACAGATCAACGAATTATAAAAGTACCAGATAATCACAATCTTATTAAATTATCAGAATTAGAATATGGAAATGTTACAGAGATTCTTGCAAACTCAAGAAAAGTCGAAAAAGATTTTTGTAACTCTTTTGCAGAAATCTTGGCAAAATATCAAATAGAATATAATGAAGGGATTCTTGATGAACTTAAGCACTTGTATAGATACAACTATTCTAATGATATTGATGAAAACACACAAAATGACGAATCTACAGATATTGCTATATTTGAATCGTTTAAAAAATACCTCTTGAATATTATAGATAACAAAGAGGATATTTGTAAACTTATTCAAGAAATAAGTACTCTATGTTCTTCAAATAACTATCTCAACAAGATAAGTGCTAGTGAATCTTTTTTAAGCCTATATAAATCAAAGCAGTTAGAGCGGTATTTAAGCCAAAAGCACAAAGATATTTATTTGGATACTCCAACATTTGTCTATCTTCTCTGTTCATATTATGGAGTTGACAGTAAAGATTGGGACAATCCATTTTATCGTTCAATGAAGAGTTTAATAAAACTAAAAGATACTTATCCCGACAAAATTAGTTTCTATATTACTCAAAACTATTTAGGTGAAGTCGCGGGAGAAATAAAAAAGGCATTAGTCTTTTCTCAATTTGAGAGTTATCCTTTTTTTAAAGATATGGGAGGTACAAGAAATACGCTCTTTAATTATTATGAGTATTTGAAACACAGTAAACTTTTTGATAAAAGTGATAATATAGAAGATTTCAAAGATTTCATCTTCAGTCTTGGTCTAGATAATACAAACCCAAATGATTCTAGTTTTTTTAAAGATACAAATAAATATCTTAGTCAAGTAGCTCGAAATAGTGGAATTAACATAAATACTTGGAGTCAAAATGATAAATATGCTGAATACAAAGTAGCATATGAAAAAATACTTTTAGCAAATTCAAAGAACAAATCTGAAATGGCTGTTCGTAATGATGTTAATCAAGTGATAGCTTCTTTAGAACACGATAGAGATGCCGATTGTTATTTAACCACATGGGATACAACAATTCATCTACTAAGAGATAAAGTTCTCTCAGAAGATGAACATTTAAAATATAGCTATTTCATTATTTGTAATCCTGCAAAATTGTCAAATAGAATAGCCCTAGAGAATTTTAATATTGCTGGCTCTGCATTAACTAATGATATTTTTGCATATGCTGATAAACGATATGGCATATCAAATCGTGTTAAGAGCCTGTTAGAATTAATTGCACCATTTCTAAATGGGGATGGTGGTAAAAAAATATTTACGAGGTTAGGGAGAATTAGAAAAAAACAGATTGAATTAAGAGGCTCTGAAGTAGGTAATGAAAAAGAAGAAAAAAGTTTACCTATTGAAGAAATATTCATATTGTTAATACCTAATAAAGACAAGGAAAAAGAAGACAAGGATATTATGGAAAAATTCTCTGTCTTTATGAGTTCGGAGGAAAATTCAGATTATATCATTAATATAATAAATCAGATTTCTAAACTGAAAGATTATAGGGCTTATGACTTAACTGAATATTTCGACAAAATAAAATCTATTAATTTATCTGGATTAAGTGAGAGGAATAGAATTGTATAAGTAAACTACATGAGTAATACTTATTGAGGAAACATCCAGCAAGAAACCTATATTAATAATTACCAAATTTGTTCGGAAAAATGAGTATGAAGGCTTCAGTAGCCTCGTTTGGGGGATGGCTGAGGGCTACAGTAAGGTAAAGGAATTTTATGCTTAATATAAAACAATGGAAGGGAAATTACAATTGAGAAAACCAGAGAACTGGCAGGACTTTGAGAGATTGTGTAAAGTCTTGTGGGGAGAAATTTGGGAATGTCCAGATACTATCAAGCATAATGGAAGACAAGGGCAAGCCCAGAAAGGAGTTGATGTTTATGGTATTAAAAAAGGGGAATGTGTTTATCGTGGCATACAGTGTAAAGGAAAAGATGATTATACAAATAGTCAATTGACAGAATCTGAAATAGATAATGAGATTGCTAAGGCTCTTCTATTTACTCCTAAGTTAAAATCATTCTATTTTGCCACAACAGCAAATAAAGATGCCCACATAGAAGAATATATTAGAAATAAGAATTTAGAAAGTATATCTAATGGAGGATTTGAAATAGATATTTTTGCTTGGGAGGATATTGTTGATTTGATTGAAGCACACCGTAATACATACAATTGGTTTCTTAATAATTGTAGTTATAAAGATGTATCAGATGTTGAAGTTTTCATTGGAGGGGAGAAAGAATATACGATTTGTCCTGAATATTATCGTATAACTAGAGAATACTATCTTAAACCACAGAATATGTTTTCTATTTCACAAGAACAATTAAGACTTTTAAAGACTAATAGACAATTTATGAGTTTAAATAATGTTTTCAATCCACCATCAAAACATGATTATCGCTGGTGTACTATTCCTATTAGTATAACTAACACAGGAAAAACGGTTATTGAAAACTATAAATTAGAGGTTATCATTGAGTGGGATAAGGTAGATGAGATAAGTGATAAATTTCATTATTTAAATAATATAATGATGGATCAAGCTGCAGTGGCTCGAATCAATGCAAGTCGAGAAGCAAGAAGAGAAGTCTTTCATTCTACAGAATATTGTGATGTCATAGAATATCGTCCTAAAGACCCTATCTTAGTTCAATCTGATCACAGAGCTTTTGAAGTTGCAATAAAACCTAAGGATAATGTACAATCAATAAAGGTTATGTGGGTTCTTTATTCACGTAACTACAAAAAAGAAGGAGAACTCATATTGAATGTTGAACCTAAATTTGAGGATAAGAAGGAAAAAGTTGAAGTAGACAATATTGATGAATTAAAGGAAAAAGAAGTGATTATTTTACCAAAGATAGTGGAAGAATAAACTTTTAAAATGGTGTTCCATTAAATTGTTAATAGGATTTGTATCTGTTCTTGTGATAACATTCAAGATGTTTTCTTATCAATACTATTCAAATTGAGGAAACATTTTTGTACCATACAAATATAAATCGTTAATAATCAATGTAGAATACATTTGAGGAAGTGAAGTAATTCGATTATACAAGAATAGAATTATTGATATGCAACAGGGGACAACTTAATCGGTTGTCCCTGTTTTCTTTTGTCCTCTTTCGTTGCTTTAGAAGGCATCATCACATTTATTGATTACAAATAAAAGTACTTGCAATGTTTATTCCATTTACTTTTAAAATCGTAAGTCATTGGGAATACACCGAAATTCATTAATTACGATGAAAGTTAAGATGCTCGTTTCTTTTTCCTATGGCAATTCTAAACAACATCATCCACCCTCTCTTCTACCCTAATTCACCGACTACTCCTCCACTTTACAACTCTTTACCTATCTAATTTCACATCTCCATTACTCTCTTTACCCCACTTACTATAACCGTCCCACAGCCTTACTTTCTCTTATAAACATTCTTCTCTCTCACAATCTCACTGCTTTTGCACTTTAATAGCAGTAAAATTACACTCTAATAACATTGAGTTTAGATTGCAATTGCAATGAGATTGGAATTTTAACATTTTGAAGATAAAGAAATATACAGCTGTAATTATTATATAAAAGTATAAAGATGGAATTACATTAGATATTTCTAAAAATATCACAATAAACACTTTTAAAATTAACAAATTTATTATTACCTTTGCACAAACAATTTTAATTTACTGAGTAGAAAGAACTAAGTACGCCTAACCATAAACACTGATTATAAAGAAGCACCTATAACGTATTTACTTTTAGGAAAAATAAGATTATAATACAAGGTCTTACTTATCCCCCCTCAATGTTACATAAATTGAAAGTATATTACAAAAGATCAAACTATACGTTCTATAAACTCATGAATCAAAATTGCATTAAAAGAAACTTCATCAAATAAATCACTTTAACAAGAAAAAACTATGACTGAAAAATATAACGCTTCAAATATTTCTTTAGAGCAGATTTTAGGTTATATCAAATCTGGAGCTATCGCTATACCCGAAATTCAACGCCCATTTGTATGGAAACCACGCCAAGTCAGAGACTTGATTGACTCTTTATATATGGGGTATCCAACAGGATATTTAATTATATCTCAAAGTCCAGATATGAAATTGAAAGATGGATCACTTTCAATTGGCAAGAAAATAATGATTGATGGTCAACAACGTGTGACTGCATTAATGACCTCTATCGTAGGAATGGAGGTTTTAACCAGTGACTTTAAGAAACGTAGAATCAAAATTGCATTTAATCCTCAGGCGTCAGAAAACGATAATGAAGAAATTTTTAAAGTACAAGATAATGCAATCTTAAAAGATAAGAAATGGATTGCAGATATTTCAGAGATATTCAAAGCAGATTTTGACCAATGGACATTTGTCAATGACTATTGCCAAAAAAATCCTGAAATAACAGGTTCACAAATGAATAACATTTTAATGCGTTTGCTAGATATCAAAAATAGGCAGATTGGTGTTATTTCTCTTGATAAAGATCTAAATATTGATGAAGTAACAGAAATATTTATTCGCATCAATAGTCAAGGTGCAAAACTAAATCAAGCAGATTTTGCAATGTCAAAAATAGCTGCAAATACAGAATATGGAGGTAACGCATTACGCAAAGCTATAGACTATTTCTCACATTTAACAGTTGAGCCAGAATGGTATAGCGATATGACTAAGGATGCAGAGTTTATGAAAAGTCAATATGCTAATAAACTAGAATGGCTTAAAAATGACAGTGAATCAATTTTCGATCCAGATTATAATGATATTCTTCGAATTGCTTTTATGTATAAATTTGGTCGTGCAAAACTAAAAGATCTTGTAAGTCTTCTTGGAGGGCGTGACTTTGAAACAAGAGAATATAAAGTATCAATAGCAGAAGATTCTTTTAAAAAATTAAGCGAAGGCGTAATAGATTTTATGAACCAGTATACCTTCTCAAATTTCATTCTAGGAATAAAGGCTGCTGGTTTTATATCAAATAAATTAATAAATTCTCAAATCACATTAGATTTTGCTTATACTTTATACTTACTATTAAATAATGATCCAGCTTTTGAGAAAAGTCAAATTAAACATTATGTGGCAAAGTGGTTTGTAATGTCTACACTAACAAATCGCTATACTGGTTCCCCAGAAACACAAATGGACTTTGATATCAAACGTATTCGTGAAAAAGGATTCTTAGCTTTCTTCCAAGAAGTTGAGGAAGCAAATCTTTCTGAAACTTTTTGGAATGTACGTTTAGTACAACTTCTTGAGACATCGATTATCAATAGTCCTTTCTTTAATATATTTATCGCTTCACAGATATACGAAAGCGATAATGCCTTGTTTAGTAATGGAACCAAAGTAGGGTATTTAATCACACTTATGGGGGACGTACATCATATTTTCCCTAAACAATATTTACGCAAGAATGGCTACAATGAAAAAACACAATATAATCAAATTGCGAATTTTACTTATATTGACACACAAGTAAATAAAGAAATATCAGATAAAGCCCCCAATATATACTTCAAAGAAGCTGTGGAACAATGCAAACAAGGCCAAGCACTCTATGGAAACATAACTGACATAAATATTCTACTAGAAAATATGCAAAATAACAGTATTCCAAGTGATATTATAAACATGGATCACTCTCATTATCTAGAATTTTTAACTGCAAGAAGAAAAATGATGGCTGAGAAAATAAAAAACTACTATCTCAACTTATAGTAATTAAAAAGAGGGCCTCATTTTTTTACTATTTCTTCATATTATATTTCTATAAAACGCACTAAATAGCAAGCATAGAAAATAAATAACTAAGTAAAATACAAAGCGATTCAATAAACAAAAGAATTATCTAGATGCAACATGGGACAACTTAAATGGTTGTCCCATGTTGCATTTTAACTATTTCCGTTATAAAAAATAGGTAGGGTTATTACTTTTTTAGCAAATAAGGATATACAAAAAGTGAAAAAAGGGTTACTTATAAATGATCTTTTATGTCAACCTACTCACACTATCTGCATAAAAATGAATGGATTGTATATCAACTAAATAATAAAACGACACAAAAATTCTTCAAAAGAAACAGTGAGAAGTAGCCATTAAAATTGCACCCCCCCCCTTATCCAAACTCAGGATAAGCAATTTTCTTGCTCTCTCCTGCAAAACATTTGGCGAGACTGGCAGCGGTTTGCGACACAGCAACCATCAATGGACTATTCTTTCCGTTGATCATCACATCGCAACTCGATAGCATCAACATCTTTTGTTTCAGTTCAGTGGTTAAGTCTTCAGGAATTTCTTGCGTTTTTATGGTCTCCAAAACGATGTCGTCTACAAAGGGACGATAAGGCTCCATGATGTCATCAGCTAAACAATAGGCATTGTATCGGTTGTGATGATGAATACCAAAGACAGGCAATAATCCGCTACTCACTAAGGCTCGAGCCACTATTGCACGCAGAATGGCATAGCCATAGTTCAGTAGATTATTAGGCGGAGTACCCTCTTTGTCACGTGTGAAATCAGGAATCGACACAAAGATATTCTTCCAATAATAAGCAGCTGCTTGCGCTTCGTTATTATCCGAGTCGTCACTCTTCACGTTTCTTGCCAACACATGCAAAGGAGCAAACGAACGTGTGGTGTGCTTTTGCAAACAAAATGCCTGATTTTCGATCTTTGCTTTCACTGTTTGTTGCCATAATTGCTTACGCAAAGGGACACTTGATTCGAGCTGATTGCGGAACCGCTCTTGATGAAGTGTATTACCCGAAAGAGGCAAAAGCAAACCTATGGGCATACGTTTCGCATCGCAAGTAACCACCGCCACAACATTATCGAGCAGTGCCGACATCAATCCTTGCGTTATCGTAATCTGCTTATTGTCAAGCACCACAACGCCAAGGTCTTCAATAGGAATTGTCCTCACCGCCTCTTTCTTCATTTCTTCGGATAGCGTTGAGTGCTCAATCTCGGGCAATCTTATCACCATCTGCTCATTACGAAGCGACAAATAAGCAGGATTACCGAAATATAAGGTCTTTTTTATCATTCTCTATTTCACATTTTCATCGCCATAAGCTGCGTATTAAAACGTATGTTGCTCAAGCTTTCTATTGTAGCTTCAATCTCTTCATCGCCCTTTTCAGCTCTAGCCTGTAGTTTTAACTAATACAAGTGTTTCCATTTAGACGAGTATAAACGATCATTCTGTTACTAGTTCGATATGCAAATATAATAAAAAAACGAATACTATTATTAACATATATGATTTATTTTTACCACTTTTTCAAGTATAACAGTGTAAAAGAGAATGAGAGTACATCGTTTATTTGACCAGAACAAGAAGATAAGAATACAAAAAGAGACAGAAGTTGATTGTTTTACTTCTGTCTCTTTCTTATTATTTCAATCGAAATATATTTTCGAAAGCAGTTTATTTAAAGGACTCTTTCACCCTCTTTTAAATGCCTGCGCCATGCTCAAAGGTAGATACCGTAGCACGACTTTGCACTACTCGTGATCCAGGAGGCAAGTCGGTGGTTTGCCAAACGTTTCCTCCTATGATGCTATCGTGACCAATTCGAATTCTACCTAACACCGAAGAGTTAGAATAAACCACCACACGATCTTCTAATATAGGATGACGTGGTTCTCGAAGAAGATGTCCTTCGGGATCGAACTTGAAGCTACGTGCACCAAGAGTTACGCCTTGATAAAGACGAACATTATTGCCAATGATACACGTTTCACCGATAACAACACCCGTTCCGTGGTCGATACTAAAATAATCGCCTATCTCTGCGCCTGGATGAATATCTATTCCCGTTTGCGAATGCACAGCCTCTGTAATCATTCTGGGCAACACAGGCACTCCAAGTAATAAGAGTTCGTGAGCCAATCGATAGTGAAGCATGGCCTTCAAAGCAGGATAACACAAAATAACTTCTTCGATATCTTGCGCAGCAGGGTCGTTATCAAACACCGCTTGCACGTCTGTTCCAAGCTTTCTTCGTAACTCTGGAATACGTTCTAACAGCTTTTCGGCTACCCTACTACCAAATTCTTCGGCAGAAACTGCATCACAACTGGGCAACATTCGATAGGTTCGGGCTGCTTGTCCTGCAATAACCGCCACAAAACGAGTGAGCGTTTCACCCACAGGACGACAATCGAAATAACCTGAAAACACGATAGAACGAAACAAACTGATGGTTTCTTCTAATTCGCTGGCATCTATTCCAACAATATTTACTTTGGGAATATGTTGATCGGGTTGCTCAAGTTGAGATAAAACTTGTTGAATGGAATTCATCATAGCTTTACATCTGTTGGATGTTCGTCGTGTGCATAGAGAACAGTTGAAAGATAACGCTCTCCAGTATCGGGCAATAACACTGCTATGGTCTTTCCTTTTAGGTCGTCACGCTTAGCCAATTGCAAGGCAACAAAAGCGGCTGCACCTGATGAAACCCCAACCAATAGACCTTCTTTCGAAGCCAATAAACGAGCGGTTGCAATGGCTTCATCGTCTGACACGGTAATAACTTCGTCTACAACTGCCGCATTATAATTGTCGGGAACAAAGCCTGCACCAATTCCTTGAATCTTATGTGCTCCTGCTTTTCCTTGTGATAGCATTGGAGATGCAATGGGTTCAACTGCAATAACCTTTATATTTGGATTATACTCTTTTAGCTTTTTGCCTACCCCACTCACTGTTCCTCCTGTTCCAACACCTGCAACAAACACGTCAACATGTCCATCGGTGTCTTTCCAAATCTCTTCAGCTGTGGTGGCATAGTGCTTATTTGGATTGGCTTTATTTTCGAACTGACCAAGTATCACGGCATCTTTCAGTTCACTTTGAATAAGCTTTGCTTTGGCAATGGCACCCTTCATTCCTTCTGATCCAGGTGTAAGTACCACCTCTGCACCATAAGCTGCAACCAATCTTCGACGTTCAATAGACATTGTCTCGGGCATGGTTAATATCAATCTATAACCTTTCAAGGCACTAACCAAAGCCAAGCCAATACCCGTATTACCACTTGTTGGCTCTACAATAACGCTGCCTTCATACAAAAGTCCATCACGTTCCGCTTGCTCAATCATGGCAAGTGCAACACGATCTTTTACACTTCCACCTGGATTAAAAGCCTCTATCTTAGCCACAACACGTGCCTTTGCATCTATGTCTTTTTCTAATTGTCCGAACTCTACTAAAGGAGTATTTCCTATTAGCTCAATTGCTGATTTCATTATTCTTTCCATAACTCTCATTATTTAAATCTATACTTCTCCCATCAACAGCAATGTTGTTATCCTGTTGCTCACTGATGGACTTTTTATCTTTATATATTACGTTCCTACGAACAATTTTTCTTTATTGTTATCTCCTTCTTTGTGGGGCATATTGCTACATTCCTCTGCCCGAACCAGCGCCTAAACCAGGCACTTGCGAATTGCTATCTTCTCGCTCTTGGAAATCGTTTGTAATCTTACTTGAGCGTTGTTGGAATGTTTTCTTTGTATTTCCGAAGTTCCAAGCCACAGTAAACATAAGATTTCTAAGAGGAATTTTGATATTCATCTTATTCTCAAAATCGTGTCCTTTGCTATATTGTTTGATCTCTAACTTGCCTGTTAGTGGTGAGAGATAGAGCAAACTCAAGCTTAGTTTATCGTTGAATAGACTCTTTGTAAGTGTCGAAATCAACATATTATGACCAGTTTGATAGCCCTGAAGAGTGTATTTGTTGGTAGAACCAGTGACATTCACATTCCATTTCAAATCCCATGGCAATGTTTGTTGCACTCCTAAGAATGCCGTTGCCATCCAACCTGAGTTGTGTTGGTTGAGCTGTGCAGACTTTAAGTCGGCATACTCAAGAGTGAGATTGAGCATTATTCGAGTCTTTTTAGATAGAGAATAGTTCATAAAAGTGTTGAAATTAAATGACTTACTTTGCACAATATTGCCATAAGTTCTATTTAAAATGCCACTCTGCATGAATGAGTATTCTTCTATTTTATTATTCGCAAAAATTGTACCAAGCGTGAAATTGGCCATAAACTTGCGTGAGAAGGTGTTATAAACCAAATTAATATTGTGAGTCTTTTCCACCTCTAAATCGCTATTTCCATAGCTTATTATCGTTGGATTAGAGCGGTCAACATAAGGATTTAGATAGGTAATACCAGGGCGAGTGATGCGCATACCATAGTTAACACCTATATTCTTTGTTCGAGAAAGATTGTAGGTGACACTGGCAGAAGGCACAAGATTGCCATAATTCTTTTTAAAATCAGATCCTGCACCCAAAACAAAATCTACACTTTCCCATGTATGCTCGTATCTAAGTCCTGCCTTTGCACTCACATTTTTCAATGTAACTTTATACTCAGCATACTCTGCTAAGACGCTTTGAAGATTCTTATAATTAACGCTTTTGGCTGGATCATACTGCTCAACGCTACCCACTATATCGTAAAAACGAGAGTCGGACGTGCTTCGTCTATTAATATATTTAACACCAGTATTCAACTGTTGGGTCTTACTTAGTGGTGTGATATAATCTACTTGCAATGTATGTTCGGTTCCACGTGTCTTTGCTTCTGAATAAAGATCGGCGAGTGGAATAGTGACCAATGCAGAAACTGGGTCGTAAATTCGACGATTTTCGCTACGAGCAGGACTGGTTGTAAAAAGATAACTCAACGTAATGCTACTGGTTCTGCTTTTATTTAAGAAACGTTGATAATCTAAACTACCATTATAGGAGTTGTTGACATTTTTCATTGTCATAGCATTACCATACGAAAAGCCTGTTCCATAGCTACCACCCGTGAAGGTTGTTGTTGGATGTCCATCGTTATTCATCTCGAATTGAGTTATTCCTAACGTTGCACTCACATTGCTAACAGAGTCTATTTCATATCCCAAACTTACGTTAGCCATAGTGAAAGGCATTCTTGTTGAACCCGTTTGATTATAAATCATGCGTGAACCATCGCTGGCAATACGTTCCATCTCGGTTTCAACACCTTTCACCCTACCTCTGTTGTTCATTATGTTGGCACTATAACTAAACTTGCCTTGCTGACCACTGATGAAGCTCGAAAGGCGCAAACCTATTGCAGCTGCAGTTAAACTGACATTTCCATTATAGCCATTTTTATTCATCTTAGAGTTGGCAGACGCATTCATTACGATGTTAAGCACGCCTCCCACACCCTCAGCATCATACTTTGCACCTGGATTGGTTATCACTTCAATGCTCTTTACCATTGATGCTGGCATAGCTTTAAATACCTGCGAAGGATTAGAAGAGAACATTACGCTGGGCTTTCCGTCGACATACACTTTGAAAGAGCTTTGACCATTCACCGTGATATTGTCTTGTCCATCGACGATAACCATTGGAACTTTGCGCAACATATCAAGTACCGTACTGGCTTTTGAATCGTTGTCGGCTTGCACATCATAGGCCATTTTGTCGGTTTCCATCTTCACAAGTGGCTTTTGCGCCACCACTTCAACGCCTTTAAGCTGTTTGGCGTTGTCTTGAATAAGCAGTTTACCCAAGTCTATCTCGCCACCTGTGGCACTCAACTGCACGTTGCGTATGATGTCTTTGCGCCCCATAGAGCTAAAAGAAATAAAGAAATTGCCCTGCCCATTCACTGTATGAGCAAATGTTCCGTCTATATTTGTAACCCACATGGCAAGGGGTTTATCGCTCTTACGCTCTTTATAAACCCTAATAGTTACATAAGGTTCGCCTTGACTTGTAAGCGAATCTACCACCATTCCTTTTATTGTTGAGGTTTGGGCATAACTATTTACGGAGCCAAACAAGAGACCAAAGAATAATAAGGTGCTTTTTGTTTTCATATATCTTTATTTCTTTCATTTATATTCTATTTCTTCTTTATGGCTGGTTTATAATCTTGCCATTATGCTCGAAGTCGAAGATAACTCTATAAGCTGGTTCGTTTAGAACTGTGATCTTTTATAAAGTAAGCCATTCTATCTTTACCTTTAAATGATCTGATGAGCATATTCTGATAATAAAAGTATTTCTTTATTTTTGATTAATACTCTTTTTTTTCTTATACCACATACAAAAATCAACGGTAAACAGACACAACCAAATGCAAAAACAAATAGTCCCTGCGCCCCCTAACCATGCAAAAGGAGTGCGTATAAATGCTGCAACAAGTGGAGATGCAATTTCTTTCCCATTCACTGTCAAGCCTTCGGTATAAACAACATCGTCTGATTTCGCAGAAGTACCTTCAAAAAACAAACTATGAAACTTTATATAATTGCCTTTTTTAGTTTTATCAATAAAGAAAGTGATGGTATCTCCTTTGTTAATTTCATAGTCGTCGAGTTTATATTTGGGAGGAAATAAAAAGAATGGATAAGAATTTTCATATCCTTGCCAATAGATATGATTCGTATCACCTTTCAAACTAAAATTTACTTCCCAACCACTATGAGACGTTTCAAGTATGCGTATTCCATGAACAATGCCTGTTTTACGTGGCAAATCATCTCTAACTGAGAGGAACCCTATCACATAAAAAGGTATCAAGAAAAAGAGAGTTGCCGCCATACAATATATTCTGGCAGGAATATCCCAATACTTTAACATGGAATCTATTTTGAATTTATACCTTAATTTCATAAATACCAACTTTCTTCTTTAATTCTTTTTGGGGACTCAAAATACTCAGTAGATAAACTTTTAGACGTTCGTTTTCATTTCTAACAAAGATTTCATGGCACCTTGCTTTTCAGCTTTTCAAAATAAATTGGGCACCATTTCTTTTTGATAAAGAGATTTTTCTGTTTCGATAAGGCGCAAAATAATCTGCTTTATTTGTAAAGGTAGGAATTTAATAAATACGAATCGGTTTTTGTTTTAATATTTTAACAGAAAGAATTACTTACAAGTTGAAATGTAACCAAGCTGGAAAGCGATTGAAAAAGAAGATCTTTTGTAGTGTTCTTCACACATTCACAGACTAACAAAATGGTAGTTCACCACCATTCTCTCTACCCCTATTAAATAAACTCAATACTTTTACCGCACAATAGCTATGTTTTTGCCTACCAATATCAATGCTTTTGGCACCCAATTGCAGTGTTTTTAAAGATATAAAGAAAGACATTGTTATTACTTAGAAAAGCTATCGATACTTTTCTCATCAAAATACTTGCAAAAATCATTGATAATATAAAACATTTATATAACTTTGTTCGTGGTAATCGTAATCTAAATGCTGCTGTATCTTGTTGACTATCATTGACAATAATACAACGCATTATTATAAATACCTACATTTAAAGAACTCTTTATTGGGGAGTTTATCCACAATTGAAGTTGTGTTTTCTTAAAATACGAATGTTTATGATGCTTAAAAATACGCCATATAGATGGTTAGCTTACATGGTAGGCTGGTTTATTTTTGAGTCGTTTGTTGGTTACTCCAAGAGATACGACCTAACTCAGGAGTCCTTTACAGTCTTTATTTTAATATCATTATTGGTCAATTCTATTTGTTCTTACAGGTTGGGAAAAGAAAAAGGAAAGATCGCTGGCGGGATTATTTTTATCATTGGTTTAGTGGTTTGCATACTTATTGCATTCTTTATATTTGCAATGGCATTGGGAGTAGGTATGATGCATTAGGTATTTAGACTTACATTGACCATATTTTATCCCTTTTGCATCATTTTGAACGAAGAATCTCTAATAAAATCGATTTCGATGAGGTTGTTTTCCCTATCAATTGTCTCAAAAAAGGATTGTATTAAATCTAAAAAAGCAAGTATTTATGATGAAAAAATTTATACCTTATAGATGGATTGCTTACATAATAGGCTGGTATGCGTTTCAGTTTTTTCCTGTCTATTTCCGCATGACTCACTTAGATGAAGAGTTTATTACATTCCTCTTTTGCGTATCAGCTGTGGTAATTGCCATTTTTTCTTATGAGTTTAGCTTAGAAAAAGGAAAGGGCAAAGGTGTGTCTATCTTCATATTATGTATGATTATCGATGCACTTGTTGCGTTCTGCACGTTTATATTCTTATTAGGAATGAGCTGGCACAATTAGTTTGTGGAACTTATACTTTATTGCCTTTATACTTGTTCTATAACATCTAAATACACTCGTATGCGAATAAATACGGCACAAAAAAGAAGATGTAAATGAAACACACTGCTTTTACAAACTAAGATCCTTAGAAGAAATGGTGGAAATAAACGACATCCTTTGCAGAATTCTGCAAATAGAACATGGTTTTCAACACATTATTGATGGAGCTGACCAAATATTTTCTGCTTATTCGAAAGAACAATGTTTGAACTTTGCTTTTGAATGGTTTAAAAGTAAAGATTATCAAGTGCGCATGTTAGCAACAACCATGTTGGGCAGATTGGCAAATGAGGATAATAACGCTCTTTGTTTTCTCAAAGAACAAGTGAGTAAGGACTGCAATTGGCGTGTACAAGAGATGCTGGCAAAGGCTTTTGATGAGGTTTGCAGACGCAGAGGATATGAGAAGTCATTGCCACTTATCGAGGAATGGACAAACGACAACAACCCTAATGTTATTCGTGCAGTAACTGAAGGACTGAGAATTTGGACGAGTCGGCCTTTCTTTAAAGAGCATCCTACAATGGCAATTGCACTAATTAGCAAACACAAAGGAAACGAAAGCGAGTATCTTCGTAAATCTGTAGGAAACGCTTTGAAGGATATTAGTAAGAAACATGCTGAATTGATACGACAAGAAGTAAAACTATGGGACTTATCTAATCCTCAAATTCTATTCACTTACAAACTTGCAAGTAAGCTTTTATAAGCCTAAAGCCTAATTCTTAGACTGCTAATAAAAGATTTTGATTGAACTTATTCAATCAAAGAAATGATGCATATATTGCTTAGGACTTTGTTTTGCGGATTCTTGATAGGGATTTTTTGATGATCAGCAGTTAGTCTGTTTGCGGTTTGGAGATATATTGCAAATAAAGATTGTATCATTTGAAAGTTAATATTATCGTATTAGAAGCTATATAAACATACACCTTCGGACAAGCTCTTAGTTCTTTTGGTAGGCATTGGGCATAAAGCAATTTACGTCTGACAGGCTTTTATATTTTACTCTGTGCACTTTAAATCCTTTCAAAAGACATTTATGGCTGTAAACAACTTATATTGCTTTAATGTATATTTTCCTTCTTTCTAGTTAGTAAAGTTATCTGTGGCTTTCTAAATAGCTGTTTGTTGAGTTTCTGCAAGCACTTTAGGTTGCGTTCTTCATTTATTTTCAGCCTTGAAGTCGGCAGTATAAATGAACTGGTACCTCCTTTATATTTGTTTTGATAGGTATTTGTTTATCTCCTTAGCTATTTATTTAGCCTCTAAGGCATTCTTTTCTATTTAAGAAGATTTCCCTTAGTGATCGCTAAGATAAGCCTTTAATGCTTTATAAATTGTATTTGTGGGCCTATAGAAGGTTCTCTACATAACTATCCATAGTTTTTGGGGTCTGAAGTGGTTGGTATAAATGTATAGAAAGGGCCTCTTTTGTTTTGGGAAGAAGTACTCATTAACCTATAAGTCCATTATTTCTTAACCAACTAATATTTCCTCTCTGCCTTTAAAAGTATTCTTTGTAGTCTTCTTTAA
>QWCW01000691.1_pt1 | contig 18152 bp, 10 predicted proteins | sample 1972691 | NCBI WGS metagenome assembly QWCW01 (sample SAMN09866698, study PRJNA288562) | Human oral metagenome isolate pre2_saliva, whole genome shotgun sequencing... | reverse complement strand
ACCCCGATTTTCACTCCGACCGGTAAGGCTGAGGTGGGTGAGCATGATGAGCTGGTGACCCGTGAGGAGCTGTACGCTGAGGTGGGTCAGCCGGTGGGTGAGCGCCTGGAGGAGCTGAGCCTGAGCCTGTACACCACTGCGGAGAAGATTGCTCGCGAGCAGGGCATTATTCTGGCGGACACCAAGATGGAGTTCGGTACCGATTCGTACCGCGGCGAGATCACTCTGGGTGATGAGGTGCTGACCCCGGATTCTTCGCGTTTCTGGGACGCTCAGCAGTATGAGCCGGGTCGTGCGCAGCCGAGCTTCGATAAGCAGTATGTGCGTGACTGGCTGCGTTCGCCGGAGTCGGGTTGGGACGGTTCGGATAACGTGCCGCACCTGCCTGAGGAGGTTGTGGAGAAGACTCGTGCCCGTTACGTTGAGGCGTATGAGCGTCTGACCGGCACGAAGTTCTAAACTCAATATTTCGGGCTGAATAAGTCTTTGCGATAGCTAAAGGGCGGTGCCCCGGAAGGTCATTCTTCCGGGGCACCGCCCTTTAGCTATATGGGTTTATGAAGTTGAGAGGCAAAGCCTAGCCAGCGTGCGTGTCCTCATCGTGTACGTTTGCGTGGCACAAATCCTCGTGCAGAAGATCCCGCGCCGGGTGCAACCGCGCCCGCTCCTCCGCTGCACGGTCAGACAGCGAATAGAACCACGTAATATGCTCGCACACCCGCTCGTAGGCCGCCTGCTCATCGTGAGAGGCAATCGCCTCAATAATGCCGTAATGCTGCCGCTGCAGCGTGCGCTTGACCGCCTCCCAATCCTTCAAGAAAGGAACCGCCTCCTGCACATAACTCATTGTCGCCATGTGCAAAGAGTCAATCACCGTATCAAGCACAATATTGCCGCCAAGCTTCGACAGCTCATAGTGAAAACGCGTATCGCAGAAATGGAAGCGCTCATCGCTGATCTGCTCATCCATCTCCGCCAGATGCACGCGCGCCCGCTCCAGCGCCGCCGCACGCTCCGGTGTGTCCGGCGCGGCAGCTGCCGCACGGGCGGCGGGACCCTCCAGCAGCAGGCGGGTTGAGACAACGTCCTTCACCGGCAGGCTACGGGTCGCAATGTGCATGCGCAGCGCCCAGCTGAGCGCATCCGACGGCTCAGAAATGATAATCGCGCCCGACTTCGGTCCCGAACCCGTGCTGGAACGAATCAGACCCAGCGCGTTCAGAACCCTCAAACCCTCACGGACCGAGGGGCGGGAGATACCGTGCCGTGCCGCCAGCTCACGCTCGGAGGGGAGCTTATCGCCCACACGCAACTCACCCAGGCGCAGGCGCCGCTCAAAGGTCTCCAGAATGATGCTGTAGCTGCGGTCCGCCAGAATTGGCTGACGCTCAACCACAGGGGGCGCCTCTGCAGGCTGGGTGTCGTCAAAAGAACGAGGCATACTCTCTCCTGATAACGAGGCGGATAACGAAAAGAAGTCTCGACTCAGCATGTTCTCCCAAACTATTGGGGCAACCTATCGAGTCATAAGGGGCATAAAAAGCGGGGCGGCGATACCGGAAAGGTACGCCGCCCCGCTGTGGCCTCCGGTCAAACCGGGGCGAATGTCCTACTGTTCGTGAAGCGGATGCTTCAGGAACTCTGAGCATAGCGAAGGACCAGGGGAGGACAGCCTTGAGGATGTCGGATTCCTTGCCTTCCATGTCCACGGAGGTAGCAGCAATAGCCAGCGACTGCGGGGAGATCATCTTACCGACCACACCACCGGTGGTGTTAGCAGCCAGCATGAGCTCGGGGGTTGCGCCGTGGATACCTGCGTGCTGCAGGTTCTCAGCAGCAGACACCTGCAGCTTGGCGAACAGTGCGTTCGCACTGGTGTCCGAACCGGTCACAGCGGTACCGATCCAGCCCAGAGCCGGTGCGAGGAACGCGTAGACGGTGCCCAGGCCTGCCAGGAAGGTACCCATAGCAATGGTCTGACCGGAGAAGTTCATGACGTATGCCAGTGCCAGAACCGAAGCAATGGTCAGGATGGACCAACGCATGCGGTAGACAACGGAACCGAACTCGGTGAAGATTGCCGGGAACTTGAAGGCGTAGCGGCCCTTCTCGTTGAAGAAGAAGTAGACGACCGCAACAACCAGACCGGAGATGATCAGCAGGGTGCCGGGGTTGGACATCCACGCGAAGTTGTAGACAGCGTCCTTGACGGGCTTGCCGTCAGCGGTGACGAGGCGGGAGCTCAGAGCCTGGATATCAATCTTGATGACGAAGCTCTTCAGCCATGCCTTCAGGCCAGCGTGCAGGTTAGCAACACCGAAGATTGCAACGACGATGACGTAGGGCAGCAGTGCCATCCAGACGCGAACGGCGGGCAGAGCTTCCTTCTCTTCAGCCTGTGCGGGCAGGCCGTAGCGTTCACGAACGCCTGCGACGCCGCGCGGCTTCCAGAACTGCAGGAAGACAACAGCAACACCCATGGAGACGATGCAAGCAACAACGTCGGTCAGGTTGTATGCGGGGGTAGCAGCGGTGACCCACTGTGCAATTGCGAAGGAGACACCGATGATCAGTGCGGGCAGCCATGCGTCCTTCAGGCCCTGCATGCCGTCGAGGATGACGAGCAGGATGAGGGGAACGAGCATTGCCAGGAACGGAGCCTGGTGACCAACGATGGTTGCGATAACGTGTGGGTCCTTGCCGCCAACGTCAGCTGCGGTGGTGATCGGGACAGCAACTGCGCCGAATGCCACGGGTGCGGTGTTAGCGATCAGAACGGTAATAGCAGCCTTGAGGGGCTTAACGCCCAGGGCCAGAATCATGGTTGCGGTAATTGCAACGGGAGCGCCGAAGCCAGCCAGTGCCTCGAGCAGACCGCCGAAGCAGAATGCGATGAGGATAGCCTGGATGCGCAGGTCGCCGCCGCCGAGGCGGTCGAAGACGCGGCGCAGATCTTCAAAGCGGCCGGAGAGAACGGTGAGCTGGTAGAACCAGATTGCACCGAGGATAACCCAGCAGATGACCAGGCCGTAGATGCCACCGCGGACGGCGCTCAGACCGGCGAGATCAGCGGGCATGTGGAAGCCCAGGACTGCTACGAGGATGGATGCTGCCAGTGCCACGAGTGCGGACCAGTGAGCGCGTGCCTTAACGCCCAGTAGCATCACAAAGAAGGTGAGGAGGGGAATGGTTGCCACGAGCGCGCTGAGGCCGAGGCTACCTCCCACTGCATTGGTTACAGCGGTATAAGTTTCCACTGGAACTCCTTTGGTTCAGGGTGTGTTTTGTGTGTGGTCAGACCATAGATAATTCTGTGGGGAACGAGTCATTGTTCCCTGCATGGGGATGTGGTCAGACCATTGATCGCATGTTTAGAAGAGTACCGGATAATGTGGTGTTTCACCAAAAGTGACCTGACTCATTTTTGTGGAAGGCGACCGGAACCTGGGCTCGCTTCCAGTGAAACTGCCGAAATATTGCGGTTCTGATAGTTAATTCCAGGTTCTGAAACTCGAATATTTTCAGATACATCACGAGTTGGGTGTATGGGTCATTGGTTTACCCAGGGGAGAGTCTTCATTTGGACGCATATACCCGAAAAGAATGTTGTTTTAAAAAGGAAAAGCCCCATAAAACAACCATAAAATCTTCAGAACGGCGGATTTCTAGGGGGTTTATGGTCCACTTCTGTGTGTTTGATAAATGTTCAATCTGCGAAAAGAATATAGGGGTCTTACGGGGGGTGCATGGGAGATGAGGTCACATGTACCGGAAGGTAGGGAAATATACCTTAAGGTCAGGTCGACCTAACCGGTTATTTAACAAGGAAAGTATGTGCTATTCCAACTAGAGAAAAGCCGTCCAACGGTGTTAAATGGCTAGAAAGATAAAAGACATCACCACGGTTTCTGATCCCACCGCATCCCACCTCCACTTGGGGCGCGCACATTAGCCGGAACCATCCGGCCCAGCTTCCCCGACTCAATACATCTGAGTCGCTTCTTTGGAAGACCGAACTTGTTCGGACTGTGCCCCGCCTGCCCCAGACGCAGGCGGTGAGACCGAGAAACTCTGAACACAGAGGAAAGGACGGACAAGTCATGCGCATTGCACTCTTCTCCACGTGCATCGTTGACGGCATGTACCCCCGCGTAGCACGCGCCACCGTCGAAATTCTTGAGCGCCTGGGCCACGAGGTTGTCTTCCCCCCGAACCAGACCTGCTGCTCTCAGATGCACGTCAACTCCGGCTACTTCGATGACGGTTACGAAGTCATCAAGAACCACGTTGAAGCTTTCGACTCCTGGGACTGGGACGTAGCTGTTGCACCCTCCGGCTCCTGCGTTGCTTCCCTGCGTCACCAGCAGGCAATGGTCGCACGTAGCCGCGGCGACGAAGCGCTGGCTCTGAAGGCAGAGCAGATTGCTTCCCGCACCTTCGAGCTTTCCCAGCTGCTAATCGACATCCTGGGCATCACCAACGCTGCCGAGCAGCTCGGCTCCTACTTCCCCGAGCACGTCACCTACCACAGCTCCTGCCACGGTATGCGTATGCTCGGCCTGGGCACCCGCCAGCAGGACCTGGTCCGCACCGTCGAAGGCATCAAGTACACCCAGCTCGAGGGCATGGACCAGTGCTGCGGCTTCGGTGGTACCTTCTCCTTCAAGAACGCTGACGTCTCCGGCGCAATGGTCAACGACAAGGCAGACAACGTTGAAGCAACCGGTGCTTCCGTCTGCACCGGCGGCGACTGCTCCTGCCTGATGAACATCGGCGGTGCGCTGATGCGTCGCGGCTCGGACGTTCAGACCATCCACTTCGCTGAAATCCTCGCATCCACCAAGGAAAACCCGCTCAAGATCAACTCCGAGCGTGTTGAGCTCTCGATCGGCTAAGGAAAGATAAGACCTCATGACCGCTATTCAGCTTGGTATGCCCAAGGTCGTTCACTACGGCGAGGGCAACATTTTCGAAGAAACCCCCTTCCCCAAGTACGCGAAGGAAGAGCTCAAGAACGAGCAGCTACGCGCCAACCTGCGCTTCGTGACCCACGCGATCCGTAACAAGCGCGCACGCGTCACCGCAGAGGTGCCCGACTGGCAGGACCTGCGTAACACCGGTGAGTCCGTCAAGAACTACGTTCTGGCGAACCTGCCCGAGCTGCTCGAACAGTTCGAGCGTAACTTCACTGCCGCAGGCGGCCACGTGCACTGGGCACGCAACGCCACCGAGGCAAACCAGATTGCTTTGGACCTGATCCGCGAGCAGGGCGTGGACGAAATCATCAAGATTAAGTCCATGGCAACCGCAGAGACCGGCCTGAACGAATTCCTCGAGGAAAACGGCATCAACGCTATTGAGACCGACCTCGCGGAAGAAATCGTCCAGCTCGGCCACGACCGCCCCTCCCACATTCTGGTGCCCGCAATTCACCGCAACCGCCGCGAAATCCGCGACATCTTCCTGCGCGAAATTGAGGGTATTAACCCGGACATCACCGATGAGCCGGCAGAACTGGCAGAGGCATCGCGTAACCGTCTGCGTAACAAGTTCCTGAACACCACCGTGGCAGTCTCCGGCACCAACTTCGGTATTGCTGAGACCGGTACCCTGACCATCGTGGAGTCCGAAGGTAACGGCCGTATGTGCCTGACCCTGCCCGACACCCTCATTACCTTCATGGGTATTGAGAAGATTCTGCCCACCTTCCAGGACTACGAGGCATTCCTGCAGCTGCTGCCCCGTTCCTCCACCGGTGAGCGCATGAACCCCTACACCTCCATGTGGACCGGTGTGACCCCCGGTGACGGCCCGCAGAACATGCACGTTATCCTCATCGACAACGGCCGTACCGCCGTTCTGGCTGATGAGCTGGGTCGCCAGGCACTGCGTTGCATCCGCTGCTCCGCTTGCATGAATGTGTGCCCCGTGTACGAGCGCGCAGGCGGTCACGCCTACGGCTCCACCTACCCGGGCCCCATCGGCGCGATTCTGTCCCCGCAGCTCTCCGGTATCGAGGCTGCAGAGAACAACTCCCTGCCGTACGCATCATCCCTCTGTGGCGCATGCTACGAGGTCTGCCCCGTGAAGATTAACTTCCCCGAGGTCCTCGTGCACCTGCGCGCTAAGGACGTCGAGTCCAAGCACGCTGTCCGCGAGTTCGAGGGCAACAAGAAGGCTCCCTTCTCGCAGATGGACGGCATGATGCTCGGCGCGAAGAAGCTCTTCACCTCCGGCAAGATGATGTCGATTGCAGAGCGTGGTCTGCCCATGTCCCGCCTTATTACCGGCCGCAAGCACAGGATCACCGCTGTTCCCGGTATCGTCGGCGGCTGGACCGCTTACCGTGACATCCCCGAGCCCCCCAAGGAATCCTTCCGCAACTGGTGGAAGAAGGAGAAGGGTCAGGCTCCGGCACGCGATAACGCTCAGCGCGTTGACATTCAGGCCCTCATCGAGGCTAACAAGGGTAAGGCAGCTGAAGCGGCTGCAAACGCTAAGGCTGCTCAGGAAGCCCGTGAAGCTAAGGAGAACAACTAATGTCCTCTGCTAAGGAAGATATCCTCGCACGTATCCGCTCGTCCCTGGCTGACGCACCCGTCGCCCCCGAGCCCGTACGTAACTACCGCCGCGTCAGCGAGCTGAATGAAGAGCAGACCATTGAGATGCTCGTCGACCGCCTCATTGACTACAAGGCAAACGTGTTCCACGCGAACAAGGAGAACATCTCCGAGGTCATCGCAGAGCGCCTGGGTGAAAAGTCCACTTACGTGGTTCCCGAGGGCCTGAACATGGAGTGGTTGCCGGCTGACACCGCTGACCGCAAGCGCGTCACCGACTCCGGTAGCACCCTCAAGCCCGGTTGCCTGAGCCTGAAGGAACTGGACGCAGTTGACGCTGTGGTGACCGGTTCGACCGTCTCCTGCGCAGAGACCGGCACGATCTTCTTGAACACCAACCCCGATGAGGGTCGCCGCGCCATCAGCCTGGTGCCCGACCACCACATCTGCGTGGTGCCCCGTTCCACCGTGGTGGAGCTGGTTCCCGAGTCGATCGAGCGTATCGCCTACACCCGCCCCGTGACCATGATTTCTGGTCCGTCGGCAACCAGTGATATTGAGCTGATCCGCGTGGAGGGCGTGCACGGCCCCCGTACCCTGGACGTCATCATCTACGACGCCTAAGGTAAAGCGCCAGAAGGCAAATCTCTAAAGAAACCGCCCGAGAGCTAAGGCTCCCGGGCGGTTTCTTTATGCCCTCTTAGCTTCTGTACCTTTCAGAGCTGTAGAGAGCGGCGGAGAAGATAAGCGAACGGTGGCGGGCCCATGTTCCCGCCACCGTTCTGTGCTTTATAGGGTGGTGTATCGACGGTTAGCGTCGTAGCGCCCTGTGAGGGTGCTTAGGCGCGTGCGTCGAAGTGCTGCAGACCGGAGTCCTCGCGGCTACCGCCTTGGCCATCGCCAACATCGTGGTAGTCCTTGATCCACTCGATCTTCTGAACCCACTTGACCATCTTGTAGCCGTGCATGGAGTCCGCACGCAGACGGAGCGGGCCACCGTACACATCGGGCAGGGGCTTGTCGTTCATGCCCCACGCCAGGATGGTCTCATCTTCCATTGCCATGGAGATGTCCAGGCACTCGTAGTAGGGTTCGGTCGGGCGGCCGTCGTAGGTGTGGCCCACGTGGCCGAAGGAGGTCACCATAACGTAGCGTGCCTCGTCGGTCTTCTCGACCAGTGCGAGAACGTCGCGCAGGCGCACGCCCTCCCACTTGGCGATGCCGGTCCAACCCTGCATGCAGGTGTGCATGGTGATGTTGACTTCCTTGCCCAACTGCTTGAGCTCGTCAATGCTCAGGGACTTGGATTCCTTCACCAGGCCGCCCAGCTCAAGGCGGTAGTCAACGAACTCGTGCTCCTTCAGGCGGTTCCACTCGGTGCTCTCACGCTCTGTCGGCGGGCGAGTGTTAACCCAGTGGAAGGGCGAGATGTCGGCATCGGTGAAGGTCTTCTTCTGCACCTGACGGGAGGTGATACGGTCCAGCAGGACGTTACGAATCGGCTGGGTCAGACCCCAAATGAAGGTCTGGGTGAATCGCAGGTCGCGCAGGGACCAGTACGAAGCGAAAATCCACAGAGCCACAGCGAAGACAATGCCGCCAATGAGCATGGTGACTGCCTGAGCGAACTGTGCTGCGTCGACCTCGTTGTAGGGCTTGTTCAGCATCATGTGGGCGATGTTGTACTGGGGGTGAACCACGAACACCAGCGCCACGTGAATGACGGTGAAGACGCAGTAGAACGCCATGCCCAGGAAGTGGATGGAACGTGCGGTCTGGCGGTTACGGAAGAGGCGCACGTAGCCGGGGAAGCGGCCGCAGAATGCCGGGCTCATAATCGGGCCGGTTGCAATCATCAGCGGTGCCACGATAAACACCACAGTGAAGTACATGATTTGCTGCAGAGCGTCGTACGGCTGGAAGTGCTCAATCGAGGGAATCTGGAAGCCAGCGTAAATCTGGATGGATTCCCACGCCTGCGGGATGATGTCCCAGCTGGTCGGGACGATGCGGCGCCACTGACCGGTCAGGAACAGCAGGGAGACATATACCAGACCGTTAACGATCCAGATGACGGTGACCAGTGCGTGCCATGCGCGGCCCAGACCAATCTGGGCTTTACCGGGCAGAGAAATCAGGGGAGACAGGGTGCGCTGGTCATCGCGCGCAGTAAATGCGCCGGGGGTGGTGGGGACCTTGTCCTTGGTGAACTTGAGCCACTCAGAACCCGGGGTGCAGTGGTTGTTCCAGTACAGGCGGGGGTGAGAGGCCAGGACTTCCCAACCTGAACGAATCAGGAAGCCCATCATAATGAAGTTGATAAAGTGCGTAATTCGGAGCCAGGCCGGGAAGTCCAGCTCTACGCCACCAGTGCTCGCGGTGAGGAGTAGTTGGTGCATGATATTTCCTTCGGAAATGACTGTGTGTGCAGACAATCTTTAGGATTCAGTGCGAGGCCTTTGAGATGTGAGGTTAGAAATAATTACCTTTCTGACCCATATGATCCTCCTCCGTGGTTGGGAGCCGCCGGGGGTATCGTCACGGATACTCCCGAAAGGGGCGCCTCCCGTGTGTGAGAGGGGAGGTGCTCCAGCTCCCGCTGGGGCGGAAGCGACTCTGTGTATGTATGTTGGTTTATGTGTGTTTTAGGGAAATTCCCTGTCCGCTTTCAATTTTATAGGACAAAGTGTCAGTCGTGAAAGCTAAGACACGTCATGTTCTGTAATATTTGCATAAAAAATCCGAATTTAAGGAAGATTCTCATCTTTCCGCGGTTTATAGGGTCTTTCGGGTGCAAAAAACCCACCGCACCCTCAAGAGAGGATGCGGTGGGTTTTGATCCTATATGTGGGATGCATGTTGGTTTGCAGGGCTTTAACTGCCTGGTATTGTGTGGTTTTATAAATTCAATCCCACATAAGGTTGGGGTGACTGTAAGCGGGGTACCCGCTCAAACCGGTTCGTACCCGATCTTGAAATGTCGAACCGCAACCGTAGCCGCTGCTAGATCTCTGCAGAACCCGTATTCTCCGCAGAACCCTTACGCTTCTTTGCTACGCTTCTTTGCCTCAGCCCGAGAGGCTGCTCGAGACGCAACGCTAGAACCAGCGGAAGCGCCCGTAGCCTCGGCAGAACCGGGCTGAGCATCAGCCGGGGACTCAGATTCGGGCTGGGTCTCAGAATCAAGCTGGGGCTCGGAGCCAGGCTGGGACTTCAAACGAACCACCGGAATCATGCCTGTGGCAAGCTTCGCCTGCGCATTACGCTGAGCCTTCAACGCATTCATCTGCTCCTTACGGCTCGGCTCCTGCTGCGCCGGCTGACCAGAACCAAACGCCTGACGAATACCCAACGCCCACAGCGGGAACAACAGAACCGTCAGCGCGCCACCGGCAACCAGCAGCGACGCCGTGGACTCCTCCAAAAGATCCGAACTGGTTGCAACCTCCGTCACCGCCACAATAATCGGCAGACCCGCAGCCGAATACAACGCCAACTGCGCCTTCTGCGCGCGAGTAGTCAACCCCGAACGGGTATCAAAGAAATGCTCCACCAAAAGAACCGGAACACCGCGGCACAGCAGAATACCCACCACCACGGCAAGCAGACCCAAAGGCTTAGCCACCACAGCAGAGACATCAATACCCATACCGCTGACCACAAAGAACAGCGGAATCATGAACGTAAAACCAACCACCTCAAGGCGGCGAGTCATCATATGCAAAGCCGCCGGAGGGGTCAGGGTACGCAGAATCAGGCCCGCCGCAAAGGCACCGAGCACCGCATCCAAATCAAAGAGGGCAGTGCACATGATCAAGGTCGCCAGCAGGAACATCGCAAGACGCAGAACCGTCTGACCGGTCGTATTCGCCTCCGCAGCCATAATCTGACGCAGACCCGGAACATGCGCAAACAGACGATGCGGAATCAGCGCCGTAATCACCGCCACCACCATAAACGCCAGCAACACCACAATCGCCATGCCCGGCGAACGCGAAGACAGCAGCAGCGAAATAGCGAAAATCGGCAGAAGCTCACCCACTGCACCGTGCACCAGGACCGCATTACCTACCGGCGTACCGGCAGCACCGTGAGACTTCAGCATCGGCAACAGCGTACCCAACGCCGTGGAACTCAACGCCACGCCCACCGCAACATACGTATTCAGCTCACGCGAGAACGACGTAATCACCGCCGCACCCGCCATACCCAAGGCAAAGCACACCACCCACGTGGCAATAGCGCTATAACCCTGACGGCTACGCAGAGACGACACATTAATCTCAAAGCCCGCAATCAAAAAGAGCATGCCCAAGCCCAGCTCCTTCAGCAGCGGGATACCGCCCTCACTGCTGGCAAGGTTGAGCATATTGGGGCCAATCAGCAGACCAAAAATGAGCAGGAAAACCACATCCGGGATCTTCTTACCCGTCAGCCGCGAAAGAATCGGCGACAGCAACGCAACCAACGTAATCCAGAAAATGGACACAAACTGGCCGCTATCGTGGCTCGATCCATCCGACAGAGTCGTACCCGAAGCAAGAAGAGCACCAGAAGTCCCCAAGTCCGTCAAGAAAAGCGGGGAAAAAGTCGAAAACATAAAACCTCAACGTGGTGTGTGCAGGTGGGGCGCGTTTGGGACAGTAAAAGGAGCGAAATCATGCTCCCGTGGGATTGCCCCACCTTTAAGAACGTACCAATGGTACACACCCAACCTCGTGCAACAACACTTGAACAGCACTCACCAATAGGGCAAGAAGCTCCAGCCAGCAGCCGACCGAGAGGCGGCATGAGAGCAAAACCTCCGCGCCACCGCCGGACCAGACACAGCTTCCACCGTTACACTTAACACCTATGCCAGAGCATCCGGCACACACCACCGGATGCGGCAGATACCCTGGCAGCGCACATCCCCTGGCAGGGCACACACCACCGGCAGGGTGCACAGACTCTCAAACACGGCACTACAAGGAGCGAGGACATGGCAGCAGGGCGCACTCAACCCATCCCCACCGTCAGCAGCGGGGCACGCGCCGCCTCCCTCGGAGGAACCCGACGCGACCTCGGGCTCGACCTAGCCCGCGCCTTCGCCGTGCTCAGCCTGCTCATCCCCTTCGGATACTGGCTGCAGCTGATCCCGGTGTCCTGGACGTTCTGGATCCCGCAGACCCTCGTACCGGCAGAGCCTCTCTTCGCCGCGATCCTGGGCGCAGCCGCCTGGCGCTACGCACGCACCGCGAACTTCCCACAACTCTTCGCCGGAACCATCGTGCGATTCCTTGCGCTGCTTCTGCTGGGCGTGGCACTCATGCAGGGTGCCACCTACCTGCCGCAAGCCGGCGTGACCGTACCGGCGCAGGGCTTCGCATATTCCCTGCCCTTCGACATGCTCGTGCACCTGGCGCTGCTCACCCTGCTAACCCTATTCATCGTGCACCTGCCCCTGTGGGCGGTCGCCGTGCTGGCGGTGGTCACCAGCCCCTTCATCACCTGGACCTACACCCTCCTCATGGACGTAGCTGCCCAGGCAGATGCGTGGACCGCCGTGCAGCTGCCGTTCCTCGCAAGCCACGGCGTCAACCACGCTCAGAGTGCACAGCTCATCTGGGTCCTGTGCCTGGGCATCGTGCTCGTGCGCCTCTACGACCGCAATCCCCGTAGTACTCGCCGTGCTGGCGCTCGCCGTCTACCGCACCTTCAACCCCTACACCGAGCTCGGCTTCCTCAACAGCCCGCAGGTGCTGCTCACCCTAAACCTGGCGGCAACCCTGTACTTCTGGGCAGAATGTGCGCGACTGCTCTCCGCACAGGCGGGAATGCTCACCCCGATCGCCCGCCTGGGCCAGATGTCGCTGAGCGCATCCATTGTGCTGAGCGGAATCATCATCTACGCAGGGCCCACCGTCAAGGCTCTCACCGCGGGCGAGCACTACATCGCCACCGGAGGTTGGGGCACCGCCGTGTACTGGAGCGTCTTCCTGCTGCTCGGCGCCGCAATCGCCCTGGGCTTCTGCACCCTCTGGTCGCGCATGGCGCGCTCCATCGCCGGACGCGGCCCCCTGGAGGCGATTCTCGCCCTCATCTCCGGGCGCGGCTAGCCGAATCTGAACTCAACACAAAAGCGACCCCCTCCCCACGTTCCTGCGCGGGTAGAGGGTCGCCTCTATATACTCAACATCTGCAACAGAATCTGCGCCAGAGTCTGACTAGGAATCTGACTAGGAGCCTGCAACAGAAATACTGCGGGTACGACAAAGCCCCGGTCCAGTGGACCGGGGCTAACTGTCGGGATGACAGGATTTGAACCTGCGACCTCGTCGTCCCGAACGACGCGCGCTACCAAGCTGCGCCACATCCCGATGTTGACCTATCAGCAAATACCGTAGGCAACTCACCTAGGATAACCCAAAAAAATTCAGAACGCAACACAGCGGCACGCCACGGGATATTGGGGCGACTCAGAGGCGCCTAAGCGTCAGCCTCCTGAACCTGATTCAGCTCATCCCAGGAGGCGTACATCGCCGCAAAACGACCACCGGAGGCAATCAGCTGCTGCGGGGAGCCATCCTCCACCACGGAGCCCTCATGAATCACCAGCACACGATCAGCGCCCAGAACCGTCGAGAGGCGATGCGCAATCACCAGCGCCGTACGCCCCGCCAACACGGTACGCAGCGCCGCCTGCACCGCACGCTCACTCGGAATATCCAGCGAAGCCGTCGCCTCATCCAGAATCAGCACCCGCGGATTCGCCAAGAACACGCGAGCAAAGGACACCAGCTGACGCTGACCCGCCGACAGAGTAATACCGCCACGACCCAGCTGCGACTCGTAGCCGTCACGCAGACGCTCGATGAACGCATCAGCGCCCACCGCCTTCGCGGCAGCCTTCACCTGCTCATCGGTCGCCTGCGGGTTGCCCATGCGGATATTCTCCAGAATCGACGCGGAGAACAGGAACACTTCCTGAGTCAGCATGAGAACCTCACGGCGCAGTTGCACGTCCGCCAGCTGGCGAACATCCACGCCGTCAATACGCACCTGACCGGAGGAAACATCGTAAAAACGAGCCACCAGCTTAGCGATAGTAGACTTGCCGGCACCCGTAGCACCCACTAGCGCCACGGTCGTGCCCGGCTCAATGCGCAGGGTCGTCTCCTTCAGCGCGTGACGGTCTGAGGTGTACCCAAAGACCGCCGAATCCAGCTCCACCAGGGCACCCTGAACCTTGCTGGACGCGCCCTCAGTGGTACCGTTAGCAGACTCTACAGCGCGCTCATGCGGATGCTCCGGCTCAGCAACCTCCGGCTCCTCAGCCAAGAACGACGAGAGCTTCTCCAACGCGGACATCGCCGACTGGAACATGTTGTAGAACTCAGAGAGCTGCATGACCGGCTCAAACACGCGGTTCGCATAAATCACCAGCGCCAGCAGGGTACCAATCTGCATGGTGCCGCCCAGCACCGCATAACCACCCAGTACCAGCGCACCGGCAATAAACACATTGCCCAAAAGCATCAGCACGGGCGAGTAGATGCCGAAAATCTTAATCGAATCCATCACCGCCAGGCGGTAACGCTCCGACGCCTGAGCGTACTCAACGCGCATCTGCGCCTCCGCACCAAACGCCTTCACCGCACGGATACCCGTAAAAGTCTCCACAAAACGGCTCGTTAGATGCGCAGACTCGGTACGCATCGTGCGGAAAACCGGCACAGCCGTCTTCTGGAACCAGCGCGTCAAGAAGTAAATCGGCACGCCCATGACCAGCATGAACAGACCGATACGCCAATCCAGCAGGAAAATAGCGACCGCAGAAATCACCATGGACAGCAGCGTAATCGCCAGCTGGCTAATGCCGCTGTCCAAGAAGCTACGGACCGTATCAATATCGCTGGTCAAACGCGAAATAACCTTGCCCGAGGTGTAACGCTCATGGAACGACACACTCAGCGACTGCGCGTGACGGAACACCCGCTTACGCAGGTACACCACCACGCCCAGCGACACACGCACCGTGTACGCCACGTTGACCCACGAGAATATCGCGGTCACCGCCGTAGCCGCCACAAAAAACACCAGCAGGGTCAGCAGGACAGAAGCATCACCCTGCTTGAGCGGCTCAATCGAACTATCCAGGACGCGGGCAATCAGAATCGGTGCAATCGCTGAGGAACCCGACACCAAAAGCACCGAAATAATCGACAGTGCCAACGCCCCACGATGCGGGCGCAACATCTGACGCAGCAGAGCCATCGAGCGTTCACGGGTTTCCGCGCGCTCCTGCGGGGTCATCTGCTCCCGCGGCTCCGCCGGACGATGATGGGCCATTAGCCCTCCTCCATCGTCATCAGCTGACGGTACTGCTCCGAAGAATCCATCAGCTCAGCGTGAGTACCCTCAGCCACCACGGCACCATCAACCATCAGTAGCACACGGTCCGCCAACGCCACGGTGGAGGGGCGGTGCGCCGTCAACAGGGTCGTAGCGCCGCCCAGGCCCTCCAGACCCTCACGCAGACCGGTAATAATACGCTCCTCTGTGTTCACGTCCAGCGCCGAGAACGGGTCATCCAGCAGCAGCACGGAGGGGCGCTTCGCCAGGGCACGTGCCAACGACAGACGCTGACGCTGACCACCCGAAAGGCTCAGACCCTCCTCACCAATGACGGTATCCAGACCCTGCGGAAGCTCCGCCACGAAATCGCACGCAGCCAGCTGTAGCGCGGTCTGGAGGGTCGCCTCCAGCTCTTCTGCGGCGGGGTAGTCCTCATCCTCGGTGCCGCGCTCGTACTGTTCAGCAACGCCCATCAGCACGTTCTCGCGGACCGTGCCGGAGAAGAGCACCGCCTCCTCAAAGACGAACGCGGTCTGGGCGCGTACCTCCTCAATGGACATGTCGGCGGTGTCTCGGGTGCCAAAACGCAGGGAACCGGAGGTCGGCTCGTAGAAACGCGGAACCAGCGACAGCACGGTCGACTTGCCGCTACCGGTTGCACCCACCAGCGCCAGAATCTCACCCGGGAAGACCTTGAAGTTCACGTCCTTCAGCACGGAAACCTCGGGTGCCTTCGCCTCAGAAGCAACTTCAGGATTCGCCTCAGCGGTAGCCTCAGCCAGCTCCTTGGCAGCATCGTAGCTGAACTGAACGTGATCGAAAGTGACAGATACTGCGCCACCGCTGGGGTACTGCATAGTTTCCTTCCCGGAGCCGCCCTCGGCAGACACTCCAGCTACTGTTGACGAATCAGAAGCACCCTGCGGATGCTCGGGCGCAGGCATAGCCGCGGAGCCACGAACCAGCGGCACGGCCTCAAAGCCGGGCTCGTCCATAACCTCGTTGTGGCGTTCCAACGCCACCTTATAGCTCAAATAGGCAGACATCAGCGCGGTCGATCGCGTCACGTGGCTGAGTACGGTCGTCTGCACCGCAAAGTAGGCGGTCATCGCGCCCAGGCTCAAGGTGCCCGCCGCAACCTGTGAAGCGCCCACAGCCAGTGCCACCGCCGTGGAGACACCCACAATCAGGCCCTGATACAGGGCAACACGAGCCACCAGCATCGACCTGCCGTACTCGCGCACCTGCAGGGCGTCCACCGACTCGGAATATTCCTGAATCTGCTCGGGGGAGCGGCCCAGCGCCTTAATCACGCGGATGCCGCGCACCGACTCCTCAATACGGGTGGACAAATCGCCCGTCATCTGCTGAATCTCATGCGAGGCGCGGTAGTACTTGCGGGTGAAGTTCACCAGCGACAGCACCAGAATCGGCACGGTCACCACGAACACCAGCGCCAGGGATGGTGAAGAACGCAGCATGAAGAAGCCGCCGACCAGGAACATCACCGCAACAGTCAGCATCTGCACAATACCGAAGGACAGCCAACGGCGAATCGTACCCAAATCGCTCATGGAACGGGTCAACAACTGACCGGAAGGCCAACGATCCAGTAAAGAAAGCGGGGCGCTGAGCAGGCGGTCAAAGAAGTTCATGCGCATGGACAGCTCAATCGTGGAGGTCGGGTCCACAATCAGCCAGCGCCTCCAGTACATGAAGGAGGCGTGCGCAATACCCAGCAGAAGCACCAGGCCGCCGGCAATCCAGATGGCGCTTTCGGTGGTGCTCTGCGAGAGATGATCCACAATAATCTGCAACATCTGCGGGATGGAAATCTCAAGGGCACCGGCACCGAACGCCACGAGCAGACCCACACCCCAGCGCACACGAATCGGACGCGCATAGGCGGCGAGGGTGCGCGGGGCACGCTGACCGTGCGCGTAGTCAATCGGATCGGGGGTCGGTTCGCTCGCCGTCTCCAGGAAGGGATTACGGCGGCGCTTAGTTGTGTGCGCTGTAGAAGCCTCAGACATTAGAGACGACCACCCGCCGAGGTAGCGGAGGCGCCCTGCTCCTTATCGCGAGCCGTGAGGGTCACCAGGATTGCCTCCGGCGGGCAGAACAGACGCACCGGCGCAAAACGGGAGGTACCCAAACCGGCAGAAACCTGAACCGGAATACCGGACTGCTCACTGACACCCTTCGCACGCGACGGCGGCAAATCGCAGTTGCTGACCAGAGCGTGACCGCCGGGCAGGCAGACCTGACCGCCGTGCGTATGACCGGCAAAAATAGCCTGCGCGCCGTCCTGCACGAAGCGGTGCAGGGTACGCATGTAGGGGGCGTGCGCCACACCGATACGGATGCTCGGCTCCTCGCCCTCATCGAAGGCGCCGGGGGCGAATCCGGGGTGCTCATCGTAGCGCAGGTGTGGGTCATCCACACCGGAGAACTCCAGGCGCAGACCCTTGAGGTTCAGCGTATCGTAGCGATTGATTAGACCCGTCCAGCCGCGCGACTCGAAGGCGTCGTGCATCCGCTCAATGGGCAGGGCTACGCGCGAGCCTTCCTCGATCATCTGCGGGGTGCGCGGCTGCCACAGGTAACGCGCCGGGTTCTTGAAAATCGGCGCGAAATAGCAATTGGAGCCGGGCACAAACACGCCGGGGAAGTCCATGAGCGGGTCGAGTGCCTCCAGCAGCGGGCCCATACCGTCCACGTGGGAGAGGTTATCACCCGTGTTCATCACCAAATCCGGCTCCAGGGCTGCCAGCGAGTGCATGAAGTCAATCTTCTTCTGCTGGCCCGGAATCATGTGCATATCCGAAATATGCAGAATCCTAAAGTCGGGGCTCCCGGCGGGCAACACCGGCAGGGACTCGGTGCGGAGCTGAAAATTATTCAGCTCAATAAAGTGCCCATACGCCGCCGTGGCGGCCCCCAAGGCTGCAGTGGCGGCTACCGCCCCCGCTACCTTCTTCAGGAGCGGGGAGGAGCCGCGTGCGCCGGGGACCGCCACGGGGACGCGGGCGTTGACAGCGTTTTCACACATTATCAATCGCCTTTCAGGCTTCAGCTGGTGAGCTGTGATTCTAGCTGTACGACAGAATCTTATCGCTGGGGGTGGTGAAGTCCTTCGTGTTGTACTTCGGAGCCATCGTCTTCATGAACGACTGCCACTGTGCACCCGCGTAGGTTGCACCATCGACGTACTCGAGGACTCGACCGTTAATGCCCACACCGTTCAGGGAGCGG
>QWCW01000322.1_pt1 | contig 18232 bp, 19 predicted proteins | sample 1972691 | NCBI WGS metagenome assembly QWCW01 (sample SAMN09866698, study PRJNA288562) | Human oral metagenome isolate pre2_saliva, whole genome shotgun sequencing... | reverse complement strand
ATACCTATATATCAGCATCTTCGAAACATTAGCTTTTGAAGCTATTGTATTGATACCAAGCTTCTCGAATCCTTCGCTTTCTATGATACTTGCGACAGCCTCGAGTATTCTACTTTCTGTTTGTTCTCTATTTTTCATTCTATTATGTGGTTATGTTGACATACTTATGTTACCAATTAGTAACCACAAAGATAGGTTACTTATCGGTAACATTTTAATAAAACCCTAGGTTGTTATTGTCTTTTCATGTTATTTAACTAGAGGATTTATAAAATAACAATTTTATAAATCAATGTCGCTATATATTTTTATTAGATGTACAAGGGTATGGATATACGATGAGTGTACAGATTGCTAAAGGTTGAATTTAAAAGAAAACGAAGAAAAACGTTCGGTATATATACGATCTTTGTTTTATCCACATTCTTTTACTACCTTTGTCGAAACATATAGATGTTATTAGTAAACCGAAGTATTATTACTAATTTAAAAGATACAATTATGATAGTTACAAAAGCAATTTATCAAGGGAAAGGGCGAGTTGAAGCAACACACGTTAGGTCTGCAGTAACCATAAATACTGATGCTGGTAAGGCTGTAGGAGGATTGGGTGAAAATCAAAATCCTGTTGAGTTATTGGGCAATGCACTGGCTGCATGTGCGCTGACGATGATGGGATTGCAAGCAGAACGGGGGGGCGTAGATTTTTCTAGTTGCTATGCTGAGATTGGTCAGATAGAAGAAGATATGGAGACTTTCGCTGTTTCACGTATTCCAATCACCTTTCATCTGAAGGCTTCATTTGACGAGAAGCAACGTAAGAAGTTTGAGCATATCGCTCTAAAGACTTGCTTTGTAGGTAATACGCTAACTGCAAAGAAAGACTTCACATTCGTTTATGAGTAATCTCATGGTATAATTTGACATAAAACACAACAAAAACAAAGGGCATTTGGAGATTGCAACATCACCAAATGCCCTTTTATTTTCTTAAGTAGTCTTAGGATTATGTCTTTCTAACGATGACAGAAAAACTTATATCCCCTTAATATATACAATATAAATACATTACTTTTCTGCAGCAGCCTTCTCTGCTTTGATTCGTTTATGCTCTTCCAACATCTTTGCTGCACGCTCACGTGCGATGCGAGCAGGTTCACTTGTAGCCTCATCTTCAGGGCGGATGCGCATAGTGTGGGCAAGATTGACAAGATCTTTCACAGCTTCTCCACCAGCAATTAGCCCCGCTGTGGCTGGAACCCACGCATTAGAACTTGGGATAGTATGGCGGTCGGTGCACTTACGCATATCCTTGTCAGGGCAGATGCAGTGGAAACGACAAGAAATTTCGGGTTGCTCTATACTCTCAAGTGGTTCCTCTGGACTGTACACAACCTTTAGATGCTTAATCTTTGTCTTACGAAGTTTCTTACGTATCACCTTCGCCAATGGGTCGTTGATAGTCTTGAAGATGTCAGTCACACGAAACTGTGTGGCATCAAGTTTATAAGCAGCACCCATGCAAGAGAGCAAAGGAATATTCAACTCATGACAACGATAGATGAGATCGAGCTTAGCTGTTACTGTATCAATGCAATCAACGACATAATCATAATGTGAAAAGTCGAATTGATTGGCATTGTCTGGAAGATAAAACGTTTGATATTTTCGTACAATACAACGAGGATTGATGGAGTGAATACGCTCTTCTGCTACATCTACTTTATGTTTTCCCACTGTTCGAGTGGTGGCAAGAAGTTGACGATTGACATTTGTCAGACAAACACGGTCGTCATCAATAACATCAATAGCACCTACGCCACTGCGTGCCAAGACTTCCACAACATAGCCACCAACGCCTCCAACACCAAAGACAGCCACGCGACTACCATTTAAGGTGTCGATAGCAGGCTTACCAAGAAGAAGTTGGGTTCTTGAAAATTGATTCTGCATTATATTTTATTATCCTTTTTTGATGGGCAAAGATAGTGCAAACGAGGACAAATAGAACGTGTTCTTATTTTGTCGAGTGTAGCCTATCTTATGCAAAGATACAATAAAAAAGCGAGTTAGAAGAATCATTGCTCGCCGACTAAACGTATAGACAATGGTTCAACTGTGATGAGTCGGCGCTTGTAAAGGTCGCCAATAGCTCGCTTATAGACTTTCTTCGACACCTGGAAACGTCGCTTGATATCTTCTGCCTCACTCTTATCACCAAGGTCGCAAATGCCATTATGATCACGGAGATACTGGAGGAGCACCTCAGCAAAGTCTTCTGCATGCTGCTGCCCTGTGGGTTGAAGTGTACAATCAATCTTTCCGTCGGGGCGAACAGTGGATATGTAACCCTTCAATCGGTCGCCAGTGTGAACATATTGGAACACCTGATCCTCATAGATAAGTCCAGGATACTGGTTATCAACAATCACCTTAAAGCCAAGATCAGTCTTCTGCCATACGAGAAGATCAACCTCCTGCCCATGCTTATAATCACGTGGTCGACGTTCGTCAAGATAATGTTCCACTTTAGCAGATGCCACAAGGCGATAACTATCTTCGTCCAAATGGATATGCACAATATATGAATTACCCATTACCATTCGCTTCTTCTGTTCACGGAACGGACAGAAGAGGTCTTTCATCACACCCCACGAAAGGAATGCACCATACTCATTGACCCACGAACACTCCAAGTAAGCAAAGTCGCCCACCTGTGCCAGGGGGTCTTCGGTCGTAGCAATAGGGCGTTCCTCTTGATCAAGATAGACAAATACTTCTATCTCATCACCTATCTCAGTACCTTCTGGTACATACTTCTGAGGCATGAGAATCTCACCATCTGGTCCTCCATCGAGGAAAAGTCCAAATGGTTCACCATTGCCTTTACGTAAGGCAATCTTTAATACAGTGAGCGTGTTGTATGCTCCGAGCTTTATTTTAGACATAATGCTTTATTTTTAGACAGAATGAACTTTAGACAGAATGACTTATTAGTTAATGACATAGAAAGAATGAAATAGACAGAATGACATAAAGACATATTTTTTAATGACATATTAGTTAATGACACATTCTTTAAATATGCGGAGTATAAACTCTATACTTGCGTTTAATTTCTAATCTCTCTGCAGCACCAAAGTTAATAATTAGTCCATTGTCTATCTCTGCTATGGTAAGATAGTTTACGAGCTGAATCTCATGTGCAGGTAGCAAATGAGCAACAGCCTTTAACTCTATAATAACGCTTCCTTCTACTATTATATCTGCTCTGAAATTGCCTATCACATGTCCTTTATATTGCACAGGCAACTCTACTTCATCCTCTACTTTGAGCCCAGCTTCTCCGAGTTCTAACAACAAAGCCTTCTTATATACACTCTCTATATACCCAGCTACCAAATGGCTCCGAACCTCGTAGGCGGTGTTTATAATTAGTTTTATCAACTGCTCTGTGCCCATCGTTTCTCAGTTTTAATGAAGATTTAACAGTGACTTATTCCTTTCACCTCAGAAATATCTCATTAAAGAAATATGTCATTAAAAGATATGTCTCTATGTCATTCTGTCTCTTGACAAATGTCATTCTGTATCATGCCATCTTTAAGATGTATTGTTCTATCTGTTATGTGTGCGAGCCCTTCATCGTGTGTAACGATGACGAAGGTCTGACCGAACTTATCGCGGAGATCGAAGAAGAGTTGATGCAACTCTTGTTTGTTCTTTGTGTCCAAACTACCTGAAGGCTCATCGGCAAGGATGACAGCGGGATTGTTTACCAATGCTCGAGCCACTGCCACACGCTGCTTCTCACCACCTGATAGTTCGTTGGGCTTATGACATGCACGGTCGCTTAAGCCCATAAACGCTAATAACTCCTCTGCACGTTGATGTGCTTCCTTCGTCTTTCTGCCTGCAATATAAGCAGGAATCATGATGTTCTCAAGGGCTGTGAACTCTGGTAAGAGCTGATGAAACTGGAAGACAAAACCGAGATGTTGGTTACGGAAGTCGCTCAACTTTCCTGTCGAAAGACTACCAACATCAATGCCATCGACAATGACAGAACCACTATCAGGTTTATCCAGTGTTCCGATTATCTGCAATAAGGTAGTCTTACCAGCACCTGATGGTCCGACAATGCTCACCACTTCTCCTTTATTAATATGCAAGTCGATACCCTTCAGCACCTGAAGTGAACCGAAACTCTTGGTTATGTTCTTAATATCTATCATATTCTATTCTTTTATTGAGGCTATTGGGCTTATTAGCCATATTAGCCTAATTGGGTTTATTAGCCTAATCCCCTCCTACACCTTATTATGAATCCACTCTCTCACAGCCTCGTAAGCACTGCGTTCCTCCGTGTGTTGTGGTTGAGCGAACGTCATATCATCCATACGATTGCCATATTGATCAGGGAATATTATCATCAGCGTCTTACCCTTGAAGTAGCGATTCACCTCTTCTGGTAATCGTTCCATCGCACTCTTATAAGAAATTGTACCCTTACGAGCTGTGACGATCACAAATAACTGATCAGCTTTCACACGTGTTGCCAAATCTGGAAGTTCTTTCCAATGATACATCTCTTCGTACTCGGCACGCACACTAGGGAATCTATTACGAATGAACTCTGTTATGAGTTGCAAACTCTCGCGGCGACCATGGAACACGATACGGCACTCCAGATTACCCGCCATACGTGCCAATCGCTCTAACCAACGATAGAAACCAGGCTCAAACTCTGCACGAGAAGGCACTGCAACTTGTATTCTTCTTATTGTATTTAGGGGCTGGGTAATACGAGTAACGATAATTTGTCGGCTCAATCCATTATACAAACTGCGTGTGAACTCACCCCAGAAGTTCTTATTTATATCCTTATGGAAGTGCAACCCCATAAGTATCTCCGATGCCTGAAACTCTTTAAAAGCATGTTTAATACCATTGGCAATATTCGCCGCTATGCGCACCTGCGTTGTCATGGGTACATCTGAAGAACTAGCTAACTGATGAATCTGTTCCAACAAACGCTGCCCCTCCGCTTGATTATGCCGCATATTAACATCATCATACACTACATTTAGGGCGACAAGTTCCTTCTTTAGTCGTGGGTTGCGCATCATTATAGCCATAGAGACCAAACTCTCAGCGTATTCAGGATACTTCACAGGAATTAGAATCTTCTCGTCGTTAAGCGTCTTCACCATCTCTGGTTCCTCTTTCTCTTGTAAACGAATGCGCTGAGCAGCCCACTCTGTAACCAATGTTGATATGATACAAGTGAAGAGTATCATAATCACAATACCATTCAACACCTCATCTCCAAAGAGGTAAACTCCGGGAGAAATCTCCAAGCGACGCCCCACCATCACCATGGCAATAGCACCTGCAGCGTGCGCACTCGTAAGACCGAACATCATGTGCCCCGACATCTTCGACATCTTAAAGAGTCTTGCTGCAATATATGCCGCCACTGCCTTACCCAATGTTCCAAAGACAACAAGGCAAAAGACCACCCATAAGATGTTGGTTCCAGAGAAGAGTAAACGAACATTGATTAACATTCCCACACCAATTAGGAAGTAAGGAATGAACAGCGCATTACCCGTAAACTCAATGCGATTCATCAATGGAGAAACCTTCGGAACATATCTATTTAGGATCAAACCAGACAAGAATGCACCAAAGATGCCCTCTAAGCCAACAGCATCAGATAAAGAAGCCGAAAGGAATACAACCGCTAAGATGAAGATAAACTGCATAACAGCATCAGAATAACGGCGCAAGAACCAACGTGCAAGACGGGGTATGAAGAAGATAAGTCCAGCACAATAAACAACAAACTTCACAACGAAGAACAACCAGAAACCAACTCCCCCACCGCCATGAAAGCTATTGACGATTGATGCCATTACAATCAAAGCAATGAAGAGTGCCATCATGGAAGAACCAACACTCAACGTCGAACTTGTATGCCGTGTAAGTCCATATCTTCCTACAATAGGATAGGCTATCAGCGTGTTCGATGCCATAATAGCAGCAAGTAACAATGCAGCTAATGGCGTATAACTCAACAAGCTAACACCCATCAGATAAGTCATAATAAACGGACAAAGGAAGGTTAACAGTCCGAAGATCATCACCCGATTACGATTCTTCTTCAGTCCCTCCATATCCATCTCAAGCCCCGCTAAGAACATGATATAATACAACCCAACACGCCCGAATAACTCGAATGAAGCGTCACGCTCCAATATATTCAGTCCGTACTTACCAACGATAACTCCCGCCAACACCATACCAATGATATGAGGTATGCGTAATCGCCCCATGATGATAGGTGAAATAAGTATCATCAAAAGCACTACAAAGAATATTAGTGTCGGGTCAGCTATAGGAAAATATTGTGATAAATGCAACATGAATGTCTATTAACTTGTTGCTTGCAAAGTTACTAAAAAAGTTTGGCAACATTCCATCTTAGCATATATTCATAGATTATATAAGCCAAAAATTAAGTCTGTAGGTCGTGTTCAGCAGACTTACATACGCTCTCCACATTCTTTTCATGCACCTTGCACATTATTTATACGCTGAATCTGTATTTGCGGAATGCCTATCTTTTCTTATTATCTAAGCGTGATAAAGTTTTATCAGACTTAGATAACTAATTATCACGCTTAGATAATTAATTGTCACACTTAGATAATACTATTACTTACGCCTCAAAACAATACAGAACACCGAAGAAACAAAAAGAAAAGCAGCGGAAAAGAAATGCTAAACATATACATTTCGATTCCCCTGCTTGTGCTTTACAATAGGTAAAGGTACTTCCAACTATTAAACAGGTATATTGCTTGAAGAGATGAAACCCATTTTACATCCTTTATATATATGCCAGAGCGTAAATTGTTACGCTGGAGTGTCCTTGTACTCCATGAGTTCTCCGAGCTTTCTTTTGCATACCAATCTCGTGCCTCACCATCTTCTACCTGAAGCAAGATGCGAAAATGCGTCCAAGAAATGCGTATTGGGAATTTTGAACGCATTGAGTTCAACATTCCAACTACGTACAGGTTATTTGAACGCATTGCGTTCAAATTGTCTTGGAAATAGGACTCTGGAAGCGTAAATAGGTCGTTATATAAGCGATGGAACGACATATAATGGTAGAGATTCCTCTCTCCAAATGCGTTGCCATACTTTACAACAAGTTGTTGAGACAATGTTCTCACAATAGTCTTACCATATTCAGCTCTGTCTTGTCCACTATTAATCGTCTCATTCAGCCTCTTCCCTAACAGCCAATTACGCTTCAGTAGGGCGATATTCACGGCCTGATACGCCTCATGTTGCGCCTCATCGATGATTAAGCAACTCTCTTCAAACAAATGCTCTTTGCTTGGAAGTTCGGGTTCTTGTGTAGTATTATTCATTGTTATAATTGTTTAGATAGTTCAACTCAAGCCTTCTTACTTCTCTTCTTCTCAAGTGTTTTTAGTTATAGATGTACTCTATTAAATCCGAGGTCAAAGTTACAAAAGAAGTTGAATATAGACAAATATAACCCACCAAAGGCTAAAAAGAAAGACAGATTGTAGCCTATATTGCAATAAAAATAGTACTTTTGCAAGTACAAGTGATTAATTGAAAACAAAAAAGACAAAACATATGAAAGTAGCAATAGTTGGTGCCAGTGGTGCCGTAGGACAAGAACTTCTACGCCTATTAGACGAAAGAAACTTCCCTTTGGACGATCTTGTGTTATTCGGTTCAGTGCGTTCTGCAGGTCGAAAGTACACATTTAAGGGTAAAGAATATGAAGTAAAACAGCTTCAGCATAACGACGATTTCAAGGGTGTTGACATTGCTTTTACTAGTGCGGGAGCAGGAACGTCAGCCGAGTTTGCCGAAACCATCACTCGATATGGTGCTGTGATGATTGATAACTCTAGCCAATTCCGTCAGGATGCAGATGTTCCTTTGGTTGTTCCAGAGATTAACGCAGAGGATGCCCTCGTTCGTCCTCGTGGCATTATAGCCAACCCCAATTGTACAACGATTATGATGGTTGTTGTCTTGAACCCTATCAACAAGCTCAGTCATATCAAGAAGGTGCACGTCAGCAGTTACCAAAGCGCATCGGGTGCAGGTGCTGCAGCAATGGAAGAACTCATCCAACAATATAAGGAACTCGTTGAGACAGGCGAGGTAAAGACTATTAAGAAATTCCCACATCAACTTGCTTATAACGTTATTCCACAGATTGATAAGATGATGGAAAACGATTATACGAAGGAAGAAGTGAAGATGTTTAATGAGACACAGAAGATTATGCACTCCGACATACGTACTTCTGCCACCTGTGTTCGCGTCTCTTCACTCCGTAGTCATTCAGAGGCTGTATGGTTCGAGACCGAACGCCCGCTATCTGTTGAGGAGATTCGTGAGGCATTGAAGACGGCTCCTGGCGTAACACTCGTTGATGATCCGCAGCACTATGTGTACCCAATGCCACTCGAGAGTGCTGGTCACGATGATGTCTATGTGGGGCGTATTCGTAAGGATTTAGCCGATGACAATGGTAATACGTTATGGCTTACAGGTGATCAGATACGCAAGGGTGCGGCATTGAATGCTGTACAGATTGCAGAGTATCTGATTAAAGTGGGCGATGTGAAGTAAGGGTAGAGACTATAAAAAGCCTCACCCCCTTCTCCGAAAGGAGAGGGGGGTGAGGCTTTTTTAACGCTCAAACTGTTCTATACTCAAACCTCCATCCGTCAACTTCTCTATCTCTGGAACAATGCGAGTGAAGTGATCTGAACGGGCATGACGAGCTAAACAAAGCTTATTCTCCCATGTTTCACAAAACATGAAGACACCTGGTTGGGTTGTACTCTCAAACAAATCGTAACCCTTGTTGCCCTCATCTTTGCGAGAGAATTCCACTAACTCATCTGCAAGTGCCTTCACTTGAGCTGTTGTCACACCCTCTTTTACCTTGAAAAAAGCGTTTAATCTAATCATAATTTCTACCTATTTTGTCGAGAAACCCTTACTTATTCTTTTTATAATAAGCCACTGCAGCAGCCACATTAGCCTTTATTGCACGTGAAGAGAATGTAGCACCTGTTGCACCATCAACCTGCTCTGCCTTTGCAGCCTTTGCCACTTTCATTCCTTCAAACTTAGGGAGTAGGTTTTCCTTCACCATGTTGAAGTATCGAGGTGACTCATGATTTGGCAATGGAACGACCTTTACTACCTTGTTGTTCTTGATATAAACTTCCACAGGAGTAGCCCCCTTAAATCCTTTCACATTAGGAGTTAGGGTCGTGGTGTTCACTACGTATGTTCCATCTGCTTGTTTATACATCACCTTTCCCTGCTGGACTGCAGCAAAAGCAACGCTACCTGTAATCGCTAAAGCTATGAAGGTAGCTGAAAGAAACTTCTTATTCAACATTATCTTTACCTTTGTTTATTGTTATTAGTGTGCTTGCAAATATACGAAAAACTATGTTTCTAACAGACTGTTTTTACTTTTTTAATTCATTCAACAGATTTATCTATCTTCAAATTAACCACAACTTATAGAACAGAAGGGGGCTAACTATAAGGGAAGAGATGATGTCTTATATAAAAAAATAATCTATTTTTTCTTGCAGAAGGTGCCCTTTTTTATTATATTTGCAGCTGACTTGGAAGGATGGTCAGGTCTTGTTGAGAGATTGAAGAAGCTCTCCTCCTTTGCAGGCCACCATTGGAAGCAACGTAGCTCAGTCTATTGATAGATTCCAATTGAAGTTGTTTAACCAATAGAGTAACTAGATAAATATAATATTATGTCAATTCAAATCAGATTAGAACAGAGTAAGTTTAAAGATAAAAAGGGTGCTGGGCATTGGTATGCACGAACTGTTAGTGCTGGCGAAGTGTCCACTGAAGAGTTAGCTGATGCTATTCAGGAGAGCACATCTTTTACTCGTGGTGACGTTCGAGGGCTTGTTGTAGCCCTTATAGATGAGATCTCTTATCGTCTTCGCCAGGGTGAAACGGTTGTTCTTGATGGCTTAGGTCGTTTTCATCTCAGCGTAGAGAGTGAACCTGTAGAGAATCGAGAAGACTTCAATCTTAAGCGTAATATCAAGGGTATAAAGTGCAAGTTTGTTCCTTCTGGTGCTCGTGATGGTAGGAAGGGGAAGAAGATTCAAGACATGGCATCTGGTGCTCGTGTTGTGTGGGCTGATGTTGATGATGAGTAATGAGGGCGATTACTAATAGTTCAAACCATGAGGTTTCAATGTTGACATGTATATATAGAATAAAAAAGAGCTAATCATCAATGATGCTTAGCTCTTTTTTGTGCGCCTAACAGGACTCGAACCTGCACAACGTAAGTTACTAGATCCTAAGTCTAGCGCGTCTACCAATTCCGCCACAGGCGCATAACGAGTGCAAAGATACATAATGTTTTGGATATAACCAAATGTTTATGAATTTCTTTTCTAATCGTTTTATAATAAAGAACTAATATGTATCCTTGCTTCATTGTGACTGTTGTTTATGTTATATTATAGTTGTTTTGCAACTATAATGTCTGTGTATGAGAAGGTTATGTAGCTGCGAAGTCAATTCTAAATACGTTTTACTTGGATATGACGAAAAACGTTTTTCCTGTCATTTCTGTTATCTTTTTAGAATAAATAAGATGGTCATAATTAGATAATTAATGCAAATGTTAAATGTGACAGCAACCCCAATTAAAAATAACACTAGTGTTTGGTGGTTTTAATATGGACATTATCCTTTTATAAAACCAACCCTTCAAGCTCTCCTTTCGGGAGGTTGAAGGGTTGGTTTAATTACTTTGCAAGGAGTTTACGAGCAAACTCGATAATCGTATCCTTGCCTTTTATGAGATCCGATTCTGTGATGTCTACTTTGTAATCAGGCTCAATACCGAACTCTGTCATTTGCTTATCTCGATCATACATGGGGCATGCGGAGAAACGAACAGACCATCCATTGGGTAGTTCGGAAGAGAAGGGTAAACCTGCTCCGCCACCTGTTTTATCACCAACGATGTGGACGTTTGGGCAACACTTCATATACTTCACGAACTCGTTGGCAGCAGAGAATACACTACGATTAGTCAATACAAGGACTGGTTTCTGCCATCGAATACCCTTTCCGGGAGTGAGGTATTCGGGTTGAAGTGGTGAGAAGTCGTTATGACCGGGACCTGTTTTATGTTGGATATAACCAACAAGCTCCTCTTTATTCGTGAACCTTGCTGCCAGTTCTTCAGCATTACTTAACTGTCCACCTCCATTGTTCCTTACATCGATAATAAGCCCATTGCAAGGTTGAAGATGCAGTAGGATGTCATCTAAATTACCAGCCCCAATAGGATTTTGGAAACTCTCGCAGCGTATATAACCAATGTTGTCATCAAAGACAGTATAGTCTAATCCACTTGCAATGAGATAATCACTCTTCAGGTATTTACGCTCAAGTGAGTCAGAATAATTCTTTGGATAGTTGTCTCTCCACGCCCAATAACGTCCGATATTAAAAGAGGTATAAAGATTGACATGCCCATCTTTGAGTTCTGAAAGCATATTCGTTAAAACTTCAAACTGTTGTTTCTCATTCATGGATGCGTCGAACTGTTTGGCATAACGTTGATGAACTTCTTGCCAATCTATTCCCTTTTGTGAGAAAAAACAATAATGTTCATCCATGATCTTCCATAATGCTTCAAAGTTTCCACGTGGGTTGTTGGTATACTCTTCATTATCAATGCAGCTCGTAACAGAGCATAACAAGAGAATTAGAAGGAGGCTCGTTGTGATATAGCTGATGGTAGATTGGATTCTTCTCATGGCAATATTTTATTGATAGAAAATGTTCTTACGATACCCAATACAAATAGATTGCTCCACGTGTGTTGGCGTAATCCGTTCATCTTAGCCTGTTGGTAATCGCCAAGATAGCCAAGACGGAGGGTGGTGTGATGCAATGTAAAATCAATAGTAACCATCTGTCGGAGTGAAGGAGCATTGATGGGAGTTGTGAAAACGAGGTTATGATCGTAATTACCTTTCGTGAATATCTCATAATAACTCTGCCCATAATTAGGTGAGAAAGCTAATCCAATGAGTGGTATTTGTAATTCATAACGGAGACAGAAAGGCTTCTCCCAAAGGTGAAACCGATAATCAGCTGTAACATTAGGAGCGATGTTTAGTTGCCCATAGGCTTGTGCTGGATTATTGGCATTACTTGTGTTATAAAGGAAACCAAGCCTTGTGTCAATTCCTCCACTAGCTTTCAAGCGTAAGTCTCCATTGCCGATAGTCCATTTGTTGATGACATATTGCCAGTTATATTGGAAGTTGTAATAGCCTCCTAATTCGTTATTATTGTCTCGTCGATTGTGTGCATAGAGTAATTGAGCTTGATGTATCAGTTCTCGTGACACCCTGCTACCATTCTCACGCACTGTATGTGAGATGTATCTAAGCTCTGTTCCGTTGTATTTCTCTTGTGATAAGTAAGTGTCGAGGACGTTAGCTGTACCGATACCCAACATTTGTGCATTGCTTATCACCTTATTATTATATAAGGTGTCTTGGGCTTGTAAGGTTGCTGAAGAGAGTAAGAGAAACGTTATAAAGAAGTTTGTTTTACGTAAAAAGAGAGTCTTTAGTTTCATAGGCATAAGTTCTGTTAAAGCGAAAATCCCACCTATAGAAACATTCACATCAAGTCTCTATAAGTGGGAATATCATGTTATTCATCTGTAAACAAGTTGAGTTGCCCTGTTATCTCATCAATCACTTGTTGTTGAGATTTACCTGCATCAGGATCGAGATTCTCCTCCATTGGAGTTGTTGTAGGCTCTTCTTGAGTATCATCTCCATTATCTCCCTCATCGTTATTATCCTTCTTCTCTTCTTCTGGGAAGCGTGTTGGCTCAAGTTCCTCAATCTTATCTACTTTCCAAGTGGTAAGTCGTTTACCCTTAGCTTTGAAGCCTTTGATACCAACAAACTGCTCAGCATCAAACTCTTCAGTACCTCTTGCAGCATCCACCCCGCCGTAGGTCACTTGAATGCGAGGGTAAGCAACGTCCGTCAAGAGTACCATTTGTGAGTTAGGATTATCTCCTATGAAGTTCTGATGACGCTTTGTTGCCTCCATTTGGAAACGTTTCAGGTAAGGATAACCTTGATTGTCTGCATCATAGATCACGGCTGCCCATGGCTTATCTGCAATGAATTTCTCTATGCGAAGGATGTTATCTTCGTAGTGATTGCTTGCATCGAAGTTCGTAATATAGAACTCCCCATTCTTCAAGACGACGAGTATATTGTCTTGATCAGCGAACTCGCCGAGGAAACGACCATGCTCTTCGTAATTGATTCGGTTGATATCTGGATCAAACCAAACCTTTCGTCCGCCCAGTGTTGAGTGTCCGTGACTCTTCAGTGAGATACGATGAACGTTCTTCTTTGTGAGTAGCTTGCCCTTAGCCGTGCGTCCTTTGATAAGCACAGAAGCAAAATCATACTCAACGAAGATGTTTTGTTTTGGCTTATTAGGGTTCGGATCAAGGGTAATCTTTATCAGTTCGGCCTCGCCATTAGGGTTAGCTGTGAAGTAGAAGATCCTTGATCCATCTGTACCAGAGGTTAAGTCATACTCTTTGTCACGTGTAATTGAGGTGACATTAAAACGTTTGATGTAGTAAGGACCAGTCTTTCCATCACGATAGACAACGTTATAGATGGTGCGTTTATCATTCTTCTTGAATACCTGAAGATATATAACACCTTTACCCACAAACACCTTGTCGGCAATACGAATTACCTTGTACTTACCATCGCGATAGAAGATAATGACGTCATCAAGGTCTGAACAGTTTTGAACAAACTCTGCCTTCTTGAGTCCAGTACCAATGAATCCAGCCTTACTATCTATGTATAACTTCTCGTTAGCATCAACTACTTTCGCTGCAACGATGGTATCGAAGCTCTTTATCTCTGTGTGGCGAGGGTGATCCTTACCATATTTCTCCTTCAAATGAGTGAACCATTCGATGGTAACACGCACCATCTCGCTAAGATCCTTATCTATTTCTGCAATCTCAGCCTTTATCTTCTGAATGAGTTCGTCAGCCTTATCTTTATTAAACTTCAGTATTCGCTGCATCTTAATCTCCAGTAGGCGGAGGATGTCCTCACAGGTTACTTCGCGAATAAAGGTCTTCTTATAAGGCTCTAATTTAGCATCAACAAAGGCTACAACTTCGTCTAAGTTCTTTGCAGTCTCAAACTTCCTCTCCTTATAAATACGCTCTTCAATGAAGATACGTTCCAATGAGTTATAGAAGAGTTGTTCCTCCAGTTCGTGTTTGCGAATCTCCAGCTCCATCTTCAACAACGCTTTTGTATGTTCTACGGAATTGCGAAGAACGTCGGAGATAGTCAAGAACTTAGGTTTATTGTCTTCAATGACACAACAATTAGGAGATATGTTTATTTCGCAATCAGTGAAGGCATAAAGGGCATCAATGGTCTTGTCACTGGATGTACCAGGGGTGAGGTGGAGTTGAATCTCAACCTCAGAGGCGGTCATATCCTCCACTTTACGAACCTTAATCTTACCTTTCTCTACTGCTTTTGTGATAGACTCTTGAAGAGAGTTAGCCGTCTTGGTGAAAGGAACCTCACGTATGACGAGGGTCTTGTTATCCAGTTTCTCTATCTTGGCACGCACCTTTAATACACCACCACGCTGTCCGTCATTATACTTCGCAGCGTCAATACTTCCGCCAGTAGGGAAGTCTGGATAGAGATGAAAGTCCTCATTCCGTAAGTATTGCACTGCTGCATCACAGATATCGTTGAGGTTGTGAGGAAGAATCTTTGATGATAAACCAACGGCGATACCCTCCGCTCCTTGTGCAAGAAGTAATGGGAACTTTACAGGAAGTGTGATAGGCTCTTTGTTACGACCATCGTATGAGAGTTGCCATTCGGTAGTCTTAGGATTAAAAACAGTTTCCAAGGCAAACTTGGATAGGCGAGCTTCAATGTAACGAGGCGCAGCTGCACGGTCACCAGTAAGTATATTGCCCCAATTCCCTTGTGTGTCAATGAGCAAATCCTTCTGTCCTAACTGCACCAAAGCGTCTCCGATGGATGCATCGCCGTGTGGATGGAACTGCATGGTATGCCCAACAATGTTCGCAACCTTATTGTATCGTCCATCATCCATGCGCTTCATCGAATGGAGAATACGGCGTTGAACAGGCTTCAAACCATCTTCGATATGCGGAACGGCACGTTCAAGGATTACATAACTGGCGTAATCTAAAAACCAATTCTTATACATACCAGAGAGGTGATGCACTGCAGCAGCGTCAAACCTGTCGGCAGGCTTGTAGTCAGAATGAGTTTCCTTTCCTTGCACCTCATCGGCAGGAGCAAGCTCGTCCATGTCTTTTATTTCGTCATCCATATTGTCGTTGTTGTTGTGTAGCTAAGACATCCCTAGCTTCGTGTGACTGCAAATGTACGAAAAAAAAAGATATTAACATCCTATTTAAACGATTTATTCCCGCTTCAGGACATAGTAGCTGCTTTAAAAGACATAGAAAGTTGACAAGTCAACGAGTGGACGAGTGAACAAGTTGCTTGCAAAGAAAGACAGGGTAACATAGTAAGTTGACAAGTCAACGAGTAGACAAGTAAACGAGTTGCTTGCGAAGATAGACAAAGTAACGTAAAAACATGTTTTAAGTGAACGAGTAGAAACGAGATCTTTATTTTCTGTATAATATATATAGGTACCTGATTTACTTGCCATTCTTAATAAATGTTCACCCAGATATCCATATACCCCTGTTGGCTTTATCCGTTCCATTTGTTTATCTATTTAATTGCCTGAAATCTATTATTTTTAAACACAGTTTTCAGCACCTCATATCCATTGCTATACACCTCCCATAGTTCTGCACCTTCGTCTATGATTGCATACTATGAGGTTATTGTTCCTTCGGTTCTTTCAACCACACCCCATCTTTCTTAATATAAACGATTGGCTCTACATCAAATTTATAACCCTCAATGGGGGTATGTTCTTCCCAAACGTCGATTACTTCTTCTGTGCTTATTTCAAATCTTGGATCCCTTGAATCATACCAACCCTTATGCCAAATTCTCCTTGGATAAACTTTAAAAAAAGAATCTTCATTCAAAGGAGCGACTAAAAGCATCTTCTCATCACAATTCTCTATGTATAAGTCAAATCCTTGATACTTGGCAAAAGAGCGAATCTTAAAAGCCCTTATTCCTGTATTTCTTGGAGCTTCTAATTCATAAAAAATATTTTTCAAAAGAGGTTCTCTTATTGCTTTAAACTTATATTCCTCTATAAGATCTTTATTTTCTGTATAATATATATAGGTACCTGATTTACTTGCCATTCTTAATAAATGTTCACCCAGATATCCATATACTCCTGTTGGTTTTATTCGTTCCATTTGTTTATTTATTTAATTGCCTGAAATTTATTGTTTTTAAACACAGCTCTCAGCACCTTGTGTCCATTGCTATACACCTCCCATAGTTCTGCACCTTCGTCTATGATTGCATACCATGAGGTTATTGTTCCTTCGGTTCTTTCAACCACACCCCATCTTTCTTAAGATAAACAATTGGCTCTACATCAAATCTGAAACCCTCAATGGGAGTACGTTCTTCCCAAATGTCAGTTACTTCGCTTATGAATTTATCATAAGGAATTTCAATATAATGATCTCCTTTATCTCGAAACCCTAAGATGTGTATTTGGGTATCTATATCAGGGAATAAAATAATCTTACCGTTTTTCACAACTTGATTTGGAGTATACTTTCCTCCACAAAATATGCAATAAATATATTTGCGAATAGCTGTGAATTCGTAAACAGATTCACATGAGAGATATAATTTATAATAATCACCAGATTTCTTAAAGCCCAGACTTAAAAAAAATGGATCATTAGTATAAACTATCCAATACTCATCATTATTGCTAAGTTTTAGCCATCTATCATGTATATATACATAACTACCACTCTTCAAATATTCAATCTCCTTTATAATCATTTTATTAACTTATTTTACTCTATTGAACTTAACGGTAGATTCAAGTACCAAGTGCGAATTTACTTAATCTTTTTGTTAAAAACAAATTCTGGGGGTCTACATTTCAATTTTTATATTTATCCTGTGATTTCGATACTTCTATTGGTAACATGGTAAGTGGACAAGTAAACGAGTTGCTTGTATCAAAGACAAAGTAACTTTAAGTTTCTTCCTGCAAACTTAGAGTTACTATGTCTCCTCAAATCATGTCATTGAAAAATTATGTCTCTATGGCATTATGTCTAAAAACTCTGTTACTATAACAGAGAACCAAATTAATACACTAGTTTTGAAAGACATTAATTTCACAATTAATATAATCGATTGTCTTATTACAGAACGATTGATACCCTGAATCAACCTTAAATGCTCCCGTGGTAAAAAAGAAAGCCGACCCTCAAAAAGCCTCCCCAAGCCGAAAGGGGATGTCCTTATTGCATACAGTTTGAAATAGCCAAATATATATGAGCGGACTTAGGGACATCCCCTCCTCAAGAGGGGCTTGGGGAGGCTTCCCTTTTTGGAGGGGACATTACCCTGCCTGTGGTCCAGTGTGGTCTTCACTCCCCTCTCCTTTTGGAGAGGGGGCGGGGGTGAGGCCTTGTTTCTTCCTCGCAGGATTATCCACATCCACCTGCAACTCCTTTAATGCCTTACGCACCGATTCTTTCCAAGTCAATGTTAGCTTCGGAGCTTTAAGACTCTTGGCACATACGTCCTTCTCATTCTCCTCCATCTTCGAGGGAACGTTAACACGCAAAGAGAAAATATCACCGAGATCTAAGCCTGTTCCCATGCGTGCACAGTCCAAGATAAGGTTACGCAATGTGATAATCACATTACGAGCATCACCCTCCGTCAATGAGGTTTCACGAACAATGCGTTCCAACACCATTTCGGGCGAGATCTTCTGTTGACCTTTCGGTACGGCGATATACACCGTCTTACCCTTCATTTTTCCCATTGTCGCCTTACGAGGCGCAACTTTGAATTCAATCATTTTGATTTGGTTTTTAATT
>QWCW01000644.1_pt1 | contig 18320 bp, 14 predicted proteins | sample 1972691 | NCBI WGS metagenome assembly QWCW01 (sample SAMN09866698, study PRJNA288562) | Human oral metagenome isolate pre2_saliva, whole genome shotgun sequencing... | reverse complement strand
GTTGGCTTTGGAGCTGCCTCAATCTCTATATATAACTTTCCCGCCTTTATCAATCTGTGAATAAATTAAGCGTAAAGATAGTTTTTCCACCTTATACAACATACTTTTGTGCATTAATTATTCTTAATGATGACTCATCCGAAAGATGGAGTGATAAACTAAAACTCTTACATATAAGGCACACAGAGTCACGGAGGGGACGGAGGTAACGCAATGTCACGGAGGTGCCAAGGGCACAAAGAGCGACGGAGATGCAGCATACAGATTCTTGATAAATATTTTGGAATAAACGTTTTGTATATAAATTGCTAATAGAATTGGCTAACAAGCTCCGTTGCTCTATGCACCGACAGTGCCTCCGTTACTACTATAGCTTTGTATTTAATAATCCTCCGTTCTCTCCGTTCCTCCGTGTGACATTACTTCAAACTCTAAACACAAGTGGCAAACCTTATCACTCCAAAATCCTGAAGACCTCTATCTTTTCGAGTTCATTAAACAAGAACATGCGGAGCTTTTTGTCAAAACGGTACAGCATCATGACTTGTTCGAATGTTGCTCCTTCTTTATAAAGGTGGAGGTTCTTTGGTATCTTTAGTAATGGATACATATAAGCAGACAGGCGATAATAGCCGATATGCTCTAAGAAATGCTCAGCTCTTGATGTATTTGAGACAAAAAGGCCTCTTTCTTGCAACAAAGAAACGAGGTCTCGAGCTGCTGTATAGCCTTTGCCAAAAGGTACTGTATGTGATATCATGATATAATAAAAAAACGACCCGCACATTTGAGCATCGTTGAGAGGCTTGGCGGGTTCTAGCATTGCAAAGATAGAAGAATTATTTGAATAATCCAAGACTTTATTAATAAAATGCACTTAAAGGGTTCGTTTCTGGCTTTTTCATGAAAAACAACATATATAATATACATCTTGACAGTACTCATTTACCCTTTTATAAATATAAAACCAGAATATTATACTCGCAAAACAAGAAGGAACTAATATCATACTTAAGTTCAAAGAAAATCAAGAAAAGAACTTTTAGTGCGTTCTAAGTAGCCGATTGAGCGGAGAGAATTGTCTAAGAAACAAACTTAAAAGGTAATAGGACATCCGTAGGATGTGCATTGTAATAGAGAAGATAAAGGAGAAATAGACTGCTATTGACGCTGCGATAAGATACAACAGAGCACATATAACTAACAAGCATTGGGATAGTTTATAGAATATCAAGGGTAGACAGACTTACTACCATCACCGACGAACCTAATTAGCAAAGCCAAGAAGACAGCGAAAATAGCGATACTCGTACACAACTATACGAACAGGGGAATAGATAAGGATAATAAGAACGAAACATGAAAACCCACACTCGTACACCGCAACACGGATAGGAAAAGGGATGGTAATACGAGGAACGGAACATGAAAACCCACACTCGAGCGTAGTAAAACGGATAGGAAAAGGGATGAGAAGACTAAGCAGAGAACATGGTGGACGGGATGTTTGTAAAGAAATATTGTATGCTGGATGGTAGGATAGGCTTATCTACGTTCTAAACAAGGCCTTTCTTCATTGCAGAAGACGCCTTCCAACACCCAAGAACACGCCCTTCTTGACCCTTGAAAGGCACCTTCTCTTAAGTAATAGTTTAACCGTTTGATTACTTGAAAGTTACAACTCGACAAGAAAATACTGTCAGCGGGGTAAAGAAGAGGTATTCGCTCCTATTATTGTAAAGTTATTTCGCAAACACGCCACGGTTATTAGATACGGATTACACCACTCATAAAGAAAAAAAGAAGCAAAAAAAGCCTACATTTATTACTCCCTTCAAGGACACAAAAGACGCAATGTTAATTGTTTTTAACACACCATACACTATTATTTTCAGGGTTAAGTTTGCAGTTTTCGTTTATTTTTATTTACTTTGCAAACCTTGATAAGTAACTAAAAACAGAAACATCATGGTAAATACCGAAGAGACACACTACGCGTGTGGACTGAAGAAAGAAGACTTCCAAACGACAATAGACGGTAAGAAGACTGATCTATACGTACTCAGAAATGCCAAGGGTAATGAGGTTGCAGTCACTAATTACGGTGGTGCGATTGTTGCTATTATGGTTCCTGACAGGGACGGTAACATGGCTAATATCATCCAAGGACATGACAATATACAAGAGGTAATCAGCTCGCCAGAGCCTTATCTTTCTACACTCATTGGTCGTTATGGCAACCGTATAGCCAAAGGTCGCTTCCAATTGAACGGGAAAGAGTATAAACTGGCTATCAATAATGGTCCTAACTCACTCCATGGTGGTAAGAAGGGATTCAATGCTAAGGTGTGGGATGCAGTACAGGTTAACGACCACGCTGTCGTATTGAAATACACTTCTTCATACGGTGAGGAAGGTTACACAGGCGAGGTTGAGGTATGGGTAGCCTATTCCTTCTCTGAAGATAACGAGCTTATTATCAAGTATTCAGCAAAGACAAACAAGAAGACCATCATCAATCTTACAAGTCATGGCTTCTTCTCATTGGCTGGTATAGCTAATCCAACACCAACAGTTGACGACTTAGAATGTCAGATTAACGCAGATTTCTACCTCCCTATCGACGAGACTTCTATCCCGACAGGTGAGATCTTGAAGGTAGCAGGAACTCCATTCGACTTCCGTGAACCAAAGGCAGTGGGCAAGGACATCGACGCCGACCACGAACAGATTAAGCATGGCGCAGGTTACGACCATTGTTTCGTTCTTAATAAGAAGGAGGAAGGCGAGTTGTCGTTCGCTGCACGCATCAAAGAACCTAAGAGTGGGCGAACGATGGAAGTCTATACAACCGAACCTGGAGTACAGGTCTATACACATAACTGGGCCGACGGCTATAAAGGTCAGCATGGTGCAACCTTCCCACGTCGCAGTGCTATCTGCTTTGAAGCACAACATTTCCCAGACAGTCCAAACCATCATTATTTCCCATCGGTCATCTTAGAGCCATGTAAGGAGTACACACAGAAGACAATCTATAAGTTTGGTATTGAGAAGTAAAATACTAACAGCGAAATAATTAATAAAAAACAGCAATACAAAAGATGGAAAATCAAACTAACAAAAAAGGAACTTTGGTGGCCATTATCACCATGATGTTCCTATTTGCAATGATCGCTTTCGTTACCAACATGGCCGCCCCATTCGGCACAATATGGAAGCAACACTATGAATGGGCAGGTATGATGGGTAACATGATGAACTTCTTAGCCTACCTCTTCATGGGTATTCCTGCAGGTTTGATGATTTCGAAATACGGATATAAGAAGACTGCTCTTGTTGCCTTAGCACTTGGTTTAGTAGGTATCGGAATACAGTTCTGCTCAAGTGCGATGGACGGAAACGCTATCATCACCTACATTGTTTACTTGCTCGGAGCCTTCGTTTGCGGTTTCTGCGTATGTATCTTGAATACCGTTGTAAACCCAATGTTGAACCTTCTTGGCGGTGGTGGTAACCGTGGTAACCAACTTATCCAGACAGGTGGTTCGTTGAACTCACTCGCAGCAACGCTGACTCCAATGTTCGCAGGCTCTCTGATTGGTGAGATAACAAAGGATACATCGCTCAACGCAGTAAGACCTTTGTTGCTGATAGCACTGATTATCTTCGCAGTATCATTCGTTATCGTTTGGTTTACACAGCTGACAGAGCCAGAGACAGAGAAGACCGACGTCCTTGGTGGTGTCAAGGAGGCTTTGCATTATCGCCAGTTGAAGCTCGGAATCATCGCCATCTTCTTCTATGTAGGTATCGAGGTAGGTATCCCAGGACAGCTCCTTTTCTACCTCAGTGAGCCAGTTGCTAATGGTGGTGTACTCGGTAGTGCTGCCACAGCAGGTCTTATTGCAGGTGTTTATTGGATGTTGATGCTCGTTGGACGCTTCGTTAGTGCCTTCATCAGTGGCAAGGTTTCATCTCGTATGCAGCTGACCGTTACCTCTGCCGTAGCCCTTCTCCTCTTGCTCGTGGCAATCTTTATGCCAGAAACAAGCAAGATGAGCCTTTCAATCCCTAACCTTGCAGAGAGCACATTCGACCATGTTGAGGTGCCAACAAAGGTGTTGTTCATCATCCTTTGCGGTATCTGTACCTCTGTTATGTGGGGTGTAATCTTCAACCTTGCGACAGAAGGTCTTGGTAAGTACACCGCTACAGCCTCTGGTCTCTTCATGACAATGGTCGTAGGTGGTGGCGTCATGCCATTCATTCAGAACCTCATGGCAACAAAGGTAGGCGACATCCAGAGCTACTGGATTATCGTTGGCATGTTAGCCTACATGCTCTTCTACGCTTTGATTGGTTCACATCCTTCAAAGAAGGCTTAAACAGACATCTTTTATAATGGCAGGCATGGTGCTTGCCATTATATTGATATATAAACATAAAACCCAAACTATCAATTAAAAACATTACTAACATGGACATAGAATTTGTAAGAAGTCGTTTTATCAAGCACTTCGACGGCCAGACTGGAAACATTTATTTCTCACCAGGACGTATCAATCTTATTGGCGAGCATACCGACTATAACGGTGGCTTCGTATTCCCTGGTGCAGTAGACAAGGGCATCATGGCGGAGGTTCGCCCTAACGGTACAAACACTATTATGTGCTACTCAATCGACCTAAAGGACCGTGTAGAGTTCAAGGTTGACGACCCAGAAGGACCACGTGCGACATGGGCACGCTTCATCTATGGTATGGTACAGGAGTTCAAAGCACTTGGTGTCGACGTAAAGGGATTCAACATTGCCTTTGCTGGTGACGTACCTCTCGGTGCAGGTATGAGTTCTTCTGCAGCTATGGAGAGCTGCTTCGGATGCGCATTGAACGACTTGTTTGCTGATAATAAGATATCAAAGTGGGACATTGTACTCGCTGGTCAGGCTACAGAACACAAGTATATCGGTGTGAACTGTGGTATCATGGACCAGTTCGCAAGCGTCTTCGGTCAGGAAGGTAAGCTGATGCGCCTCGACTGCCGCAGCCGTGAGTTCGAGTACTTCCCATTCAATCCAGAGGGTTACAAGCTCGCTCTTGTTAACTCAAAGGTAAAGCACGAACTCGTTGGTAGCCCATACAACGACCGTCGCAGAAGCTGTGAGAATGTTGTTGCAGCTATGGCTAAGCATTTCCCAGACAGGAAGTTCGAGACATTACGTGATGCTAATTGGGACGACTTAGAGGCTGTCAAGGATGTGGTTAGTGCTGAGGACTACAAGCGTGCACACTTTGTTCTCGGTGAGAAGGAACGTGTCCTCGCTGTTTGCGATGCCCTCCTTGCTGGCGACTATGAGACTGTTGGCCAGAAGATGTACGAGACACATCACGGACTCAGCAAGGAGTATGAGGTAAGCTGTGAAGAGCTCGACTTCCTCAACGACGTTGCTAAGGAGAATGGTGTGACTGGCTCACGCATTATGGGCGGTGGCTTCGGTGGTTGTACCATCAACCTTGTTAAGGACAACGTGTACGATAAGTTCATTGCTGACGTGACTGAGAAATTCAATGCGAAGTATGGTCACGCACCAGAGGTTTATCCTGTGGTTATCAGCGACGGCTCTCACAAGGTTTGCTAATGACTGGGTGGCATCTCACAAGGTGTCACTCCCCACAAATACAATATTAGACATAGGGCCGAACAAACCTACCGCTCGGCCCTTATCTAAGAACTAAGGAAAAGAAGAATACCAAGTATTTAACACCAGACATAATCTTAAACTATCACCTTTGCACAACAAAGAGATACTCCAACACAACCAACAAACATCAAAAAAATAAACATCTCTAATCAAAACCTAAAATATGAACAAATACTACAAAGGAGAACCTAAACTATTGGTTTCAGTCGATTGCATCGTATTGGGCTTCGAAAACAAGAAGTTACAACTACTCGTTGGTAAGCGTGTAGTCGAACCTTACAGCGGAAAACTCTCTCTCTATGGCGGCTTCGTTAGAGAAGATGAGAGCTTGAAAGAGGCTGCTAACAGAGTCTTATACCAATGTACTGGCATCAATAACATCTATATGCGACAGGTGGGAGCCTTTGGTGAGACCGATCGTGACCCTGGTGACCGTGTTATCTCAATCGCTTATTGCGCACTTATCAATGTCTCTGACTACGACCATAAGCTCTTAGAAGAGAATGACTTGCAGTGGGTTGATGTCAACAACCTACCCGACTTATATGGTGACCATATCGAGATGGTACAGATAGCATTAAGTCAACTACGCAAACTCATCAACAAAGACCCTCTTGGATTTAATCTTCTCCCAGAGCTATTCACCCTCACACAGCTGCAGAACGTACACGAAGCGATCTTAGGAGTTGAGATTGATAAACGTAACTTCCGCAAGCGTATCAAGCAGATAGACTTCATCGAGAAGACAGACCTTATTGATAAGGTGACAAGTAAACGTGGTGCTGCGTTGTATCGTATCAATAAAGAAATTTATGCTGAGGCCTCACTATAACCTATTATAATAGGGGATTGATAGAAGAATCCTACTAAACCAACTTTTATAAAGGGTATATCGAATGTAGAAACGTTATGGCTCTATATTCTGATGTGCCCTTTTTGTTATCTTACTATATCCATCAATCACATACGCCCTAAGGCCTTCTTTTATGCGTCATCGGCTACGAGAAGAATCGTGCGGATGCCCTACCCCCCCTCAATGAGAGGATATTACCGACTCATTACGACCATTCCTACGACGAAAGAAGACATTAACAAGCCCTCTATACTGTTCCACCTCAAAGTGAAGGCCAACTATACACATACATAATAAGACCTTAAAACACACAGAAGAAAACAATGATAAGACGGCGTTCAAAGCTAAGCAGAATATTACACAAGCAAAGACAGCAAACCAACAAACCGAGCACAAGACAGCTAAACACCAACGAAACAAAGTAAGGCAAATACCTACGTTTAGGCAATTTTCAATATTTTGAGAAAATAGTAAGTTTATTATTTTGATGTATCCATATTTATCTCTATATTTGCATTATAATTTCAAAAATCCAATCTATTTATGAATGACAAGCAATTGATGGACCAAGCCGCGGATAACATCAGACTTCTCGCAGTGTCAATGGTTGAAAAAGCAAAGTCAGGACACCCTGGTGGCGCTATGGGTGGCGCCGACTTTATCAACGTTTTATTCTCTGAATTTCTCATCTTTGACCCTGATCAGCCTGAATGGGCAGGCCGTGACCGTTTCTATCTCGACCCAGGTCACATGTCGCCAATGCTCTACGCTGCGCTGACACTACAGAGAAAGTTCACTGTTGACGATATTAAGCAATTCCGCCAATGGGGGTCTATCACGCCAGGTCACCCTGAGAGAGACATTAAACATGGCATTGAGAACTCTTCAGGACCATTGGGACAAGGCCACGCATACGCTGCTGGTGCAGCAGTAGCCGAGAAGTTCCTCGAAGCAAGGCTTGGTCATACCATGATGCAACACAAGATTTACGCCTTTATCTCTGACGGTGGCGTTCAAGAAGGCATTAGTGCAGAGGTAGGACGATTAGCTGGTAACTTAGGACTCAACAACCTTATTATGTTTTATGACGCTAATAACATTCAGCTTTCTACTGAGTGTGGAGACGTCATGGACGAAGACACCGGCATGAAATACCGTGCTTGGGGATGGAACGTACTGGAGATTGATGGCAATAACGCAGACGCTATCCGTGAAGCATTGGTAGCTGCTAATAAGGAGGAAGACCGCCCTACGCTCATTATCGGTAGGACTGTTATGGCGAAGGGAGCACTGCAAGCAGACGGCAGTAGCTACGAAAACAGTATTAAGACACATGGTGCACCATTGGGTGGTGACGCCTACATAAATACAGTAAAGAACCTTGGTGGTGACTTAGAGGACCCATTCAAGATATTCCCAGAGGTACAGAAGCTCTATGACGACCGTGCCGCAGAACTCAGAAAGATTGTTGCTGAGCGTCATGCAGCCGAAGAGTTATGGGCAAAAGAGAACCCTAAGAAGGCAGAACAGATGCACGAGTGGTTCTCTAATAAGGCTCCAAAGATTGATTGGAGTGGACTTGTACAAAAGCGTGACATCCCTACCCGCAATGGCTCAGCAGCTTGCCTCGGTGTCATTGCAGAGCAGGTTCCTAACATGATCGTATCATCTGCCGACCTAAGCAACTCTGATAAGACTGATGGTTTCCTAAATAAGACACACGCATTCACACGTGATGACTTCAGTGGAGCCTTCTTCCAAGCAGGCGTTAGTGAGTTGGCAATGGCCTGTATGTGTATCGGTATGATGCTACATGGTGGTGTTATCACCGCAATGGGAACGTTCTTTGTCTTCTCCGACTATATGAAACCAGCCATCCGCATGGCTGCCCTCATGCAGACACCAGTTAAGTTTGTATGGAGCCACGACGCTTTCCGTGTTGGTGAAGACGGTCCTACGCATGAGCCAGTGGAGCAGGAAGCACAGATACGCTTGATGGAGAAGCTGCAGAACCATGCTGGTCAAGACTCAGTACGAGTGCTTCGTCCAGCCGACAGTGACGCTGCCACCGTATGTTGGCAGATGGCTATGGAGAACATGGACACGCCAACAGCGCTCATCTTCTCACGTCAGAATGTGAAGAGCCTACCAGAGGGAACAGACTACCAGTTGACTCGCAAGGGTGCATACATCGTCACTGGCTCTGACGAACAGTTTGATATTATCCTCGTTGCAAGCGGCTCTGAGGTATCAACCTGCGTTGAAGGTGCTGAGTTACTACGCAAAGACGGCATAAAGGTACGTGTTGTGAGTGCTCCATCAGAGGGCCTATTCCGTCGCCAAAGCAAGGAGTATCAAGAGCAGATCCTGCCAAGAGACGCAAAGATATTTGGTCTTACAGCAGGTCTCCCAGTGACCCTTGAGGGCTTGGTGGGTGCTAATGGCAAGGTATATGGCCTCAACAGCTTCGGTTTCTCAGCTCCTTATAAGGTGTTAGACGAGAAGTTGGGCTTCACAGCCGAGAACGTATACAAGCAAGTAAAAGAGTTTTTAGCATAAACGTTTAACCAGACGTCCCTTCTTCCTCACGGCAGTAAGGGACTCATAAAACCTAAACAGCTTATGGAAATTAAGACAGTAGGAGTTGCCTGCGACCACGCAGGCTATCCATTAAAGCAGTTCGTAATCCAGTATTTGGAGAACCACAAGTATGCATATAAGGATTTTGGCTGTAATAGTGACTTAAGTTGCGACTATCCTGACTATGCTCACCCATTGGCTGAAGCCGTAGAGAGTGGTGAGGTGTACCCGGCTATTGCGATCTGTGGTAGCGGTGAAGGAATGGCCATAACACTTAATAAACACCAAGGCGTACGTGCTGGCTTGGTATGGAACAAGGATGTTGCCGAGTTGACTCGACAGCATAATGATGCGAATGTCATCGTCCTCCCTGGTCGATTTATCGACAACAAGACAGCCGAAAAGATTCTCGACGCCTTCTTCAAAGCCAGCTTTGAAGGTGGAAGACACGAACGTCGTGTGAAGAAGATACCTCTTCAACACGATTAGGATTAGCCCATCAAGGGAAGAATATTTTATATAAGTTGCATTATGACAAAGGTGTTCAGAAATTCTTCTGGCACCTTTGTTTATTTTAGTCCTTACCTTTCTTTATTAATAGCCGGCTCTGCCTCCACTTAGAAGCACCTCCTTCTCGTTTTGACAGCACAACCCTTCCAGATTAAGAACACTATCAGCTTCACCTAAAAAAATGGCCTTTCCAAATTGATAACACCATCCTTTCGAGCCGATAGCACTATCGACTACATCTAAAAGACTACCCTTCCGAGCCTATAATACTATCGACTACATCTAAAAGACTGGCCTTTCCGGACCGATAGCACTATCAGCTTCATATAAAAGGATAACCTTTCCGAATAAATAACACGCTCTTGCCACATTGAAATCACTATCGTTTTACCCTAAAAAAAATAACCTTTCCGAATTGAAAGGATTATCTTATTCACTTGAAAGAAGCATCCTCCCAAACTAAGAACATTATCTCCACCCCCTTAATAGTATTGCGTTTTCATTACTGATAGTACTATCTACCCATAACTAACAGTACTATCACCAACCGCTAAGAGCTGATTTTAAAAGAAAGCCAACAACATAAACCCATCAACGAAGGCTTCTTCATTTTATATTCCCCTATCAATCAAGCCTTCACAAAGCCCTTTCCACCAACCGTATCCACCGTTTGTATAATACGAAAAATGGTCGCTCCAAGACAGGAACGACCATGATAAATCCTTTTGTTAAGGCTCAAGAAGCATTAAGCCTCTTCCTCACCCGTATTCACACCCTCTGGGAGATGGAAGCGATACTTGCGTGCGAAGACATCACCCACCTTGTTTATCTCCAGGAAAGTAGTGCCGCCACCATTGCCGAACGTACCAGAGAGGTAGGCTATCTTATCTTCTAACTCGATGTAACCCTTCTGACGAAGCATACGCAAAGCGGCTGTAAACATCTCTTCATTAGACTTATGGCGATGCTGATAGACAGCAATAACACCATAGCTAAGGTTCAACCAGCGCTGTACCTTGTCCTTATAGCAGATAGCCAACACAGGGTGTGGACCACGGAAGGCAGCAAGATTACGAGCCGTCTGACCCGTCTCGCTGTCGGTGATGATACCCTTAACACCCAACTGCTCGGTAGCCTCGATAGCACTTCGTGACAAGAACTCACGCTGATCATTCTGATTAGTCATTGGCACAGTGATGTGTCCACGCTTATGAGCGTCCTGCTCTGCCGCTTCCGCAATACGAGCCATCGTCTGAACAGCCTCAACAGGATACTTACCGCTTGCTGTCTCACCACTTAACATCAGTGCATGCTCGTCAAGTATCTTCTGCACCTCAAGAACATCAGCCGCTGAGCGAACGAAAGAATGTGCAATAAAGTCGATATCTTCCTCTATTGCCAACAAGATATTACTCTTGTCTTTCTCCGTAAGGGCAGGGAGTTCGATATGTTCACCCGGTACGTTCACACTCTTACGAGAGCCAAGATCGCCCTCATTCTGCACCTGTGCGATCAGCATTGGGCCATCACTCTCAACAACAAGCATGTCTAATGCACCGTCATCAAATAAGACATGGTCGCCAACCTTCACATCACGAGCGAAGTCAGGATAAGAGACATTAATGATGTCCTTGGTTGTGTCCATCTCAGGACGGCCAATGATCTTAACCATATCGCCTACTTTATAATGAATAGGCTCGTCCAATGCGGTCGTTCTCACCTCTGGTCCCTTGGTATCAATGAGCAAGGCTAAGTGTTGCGACACAGCCCTTGTGTTACGAATAATCTGTCTGATACCCTCTTGACTGGCATGAGCTGTATTCATACGCACAACGTTCATACCTGAGAAGAACAGCTTTCTTAGGAAGTCAACATCACAGTGACGGTCGCTAATAGAACATACTATCTTTGTCTGTTTCATAAATTTGAGTGTGTAAAAGTTTAATTTGACATCGCTGAGAATATTATATATAAGAGTGACGACATGAGAATAACGAATAACAAGAAGCCAACAAAGATGATTGTTACCTTCTTTCCCAGTCCACCCTTCGATGGTTTTCGCTCCACCGCAGGTCTGGCTTGTACGTTCATGTTATCCCGCTCCACTTGTACGTGGCTCACTGTGGCCGTCGTCTCAGCACGACTGCCATCTGGGACACCCATCTGTGGGGTGGCCACCGTCATACTCTCACCACAATAGGGGCAATTACATCTTAGCGTGTTGCCACCCTCCGACTGAATAACAAAGGGACGATGACAATGTTTGCAAGCTATCTGAAATTGCATTCTAACCTCCTTTCGTCTTTATTATCTTATGTCGTCAATGAGGATATGACCATCTTGCGATAGCACCTTCACCTGACGATACTCCGTTTCTCCATCTTGTGACAGTCTTACCTTATACCAGTTGTCATCTATAGGAACCACTGTCAGATTGCGCAGAAGCTGTGAGAGGTCAGGCTCGGTAGCAGTGTTTCCGAAGGCTCCCCACCACATCGTCGACTCATCAACATCCGCATCATAACCATCAGGCAAGCCGAAGACGATTCGACGACAGTAGTCGGTAAGGTAACGACTATAGAAGTTTGCGTCCGCATCATCAACCAGAACGGCCTTCTGATAGAACGATGTTAGAAAACTACATATCCCCTTCCGCTTCTCATTCTGCTTTTGTACGGCTTCCTCCTGAGCCTCCATCTGTGCACGCACCTGCATCAACGAGTCTGAATGAGCCTTCCTTTGTGCCTGCAACTCCATCTGGGCAGCCTCCTTCTCGTTCTGCCAGTAGATAAAACCAAAGACGGCCAAGCCACCTAAGATAAGTACAATCAGAATCGTAAGAAGTATTTTTTGCGTTGAATTTTGGTTCCCGCTGTCATGCTGATCATTGATAGGTTGCTGTGCAACAGGGGACACAGGGCTTACCTGTGAAGGCAAGTTGACAAACAACGACTGCCCACAATAAGGACAAGTACACTGTAAACTCTCGCCACCATTAGCCGTAATAGTAAATGTGCGATTGCATTTGTTACACGTTACATTATATTGCATACGCTATGACTTCTTAATAATAATGATTGAAGAGAACAAAGGACAAAATATATCCTTGGCGTTATACACCAGATTATCAAGTGCAAATTTAATACTTTTCTTTGATATTTGGAAATGTTTTAAGCATTATTCTAAGGGCAAGTTAACGAACTTTCGATTAGCATCTAACTTAGTATTCCATGACAGATGACCGACCGTCTTAATTTCTTTTCATGAAGAAAAATATTTCTTTTCACGACAATAAATATTTTTTTTCATGATAATAATTCTTTTTTTTCATGATGATAATTCGGCAAGGATAGTTCTGCCTTGCTCGTCAATGACTTTCAGCAGTCTGTTATCTCTTGTGTTTATCGTCGCTGAAAGGCAGGAAACCCTCCACCCACTGCGGCCGGTTTTGTCCCTCTTTATCGTTTGTTTCAGGCGAAGAGACCGAGAGTCCCATCAGACGGATGGGTCGGTCATGATACTCCGTATCCTTCAGTAGTCGTTTGGCAAGCGGCAGGATATCGTCTTTCGTCCGTAGCACCTTCTCTTGTGTAAGGCTTCGTGTTATCTGAGTCGTTGCATCCCACTTCAGTTTCAAGGTGAGTGTCCTCCCCCTAAAATCCTTTCGTTCAATGCGTTCAACCAGTTCCAAGACGATATGATAGAGTTCGATGATAATCTTCGTGTCAATGTGTAAATCCTCAAGGAACGTGCGCTCGCAGCCTACCGACTTACGTTCGTAGGCAACAACGACTGGTCGATTGTCAATACCCCGTGAGAAGTCGTAATAAACACGCCCCATCTTACCAAACACCTGTACGAGATGTTCGCACGAGATGCACCGCAGCTGTGCACCCGTGAACACCCCCATCTCATGCATCCTGTTAGCAGTCTTCGGTCCGACACCCCATAGCTTCTCCACAGGTAAGCTCCCAATGAACAAGAACGCTTCATCCAGTGATATCGGCTCTACTAAGTCTGTGTATTCATGGAAGACAGCATGGATTTGTTGTGAAACCTCCTTATACTTCTCGAAATGGGTAGGGACGACAATGAGCTGTGGGCACCTCCGCTTCGCCTGAGCCATAGACATAGCCGAGTGTACACCGTATGGGCGTGCCTCATAGCTGGCCGTAGACACCACGCCACGTGGACCATCGAAACCGACAGCGATAGGCTTCCCTCTTAGTTCTGGATTGTCCCTTTGCTCAACCGAAGCAAAGAAAGCATCCATGTCAATGTGAATAATTTTACGCATGATAGTACTCTGTTCTCAATGCAAAGATACGGCTAAGATGTGAAAAGATAAGGATTTCTGATTAATTAATAAATAAAAAAGTGTATCTTTGCAACAAAATAACAAAAATAGAGTTATAATAACTATACGGACCAAAGTACGAATAACCAAATGAGAGAAAATGGGAGTCATGATGCCATGGGGAAACTTCAACGTTGTTTGAAGCGGGCTTTTGACATTATTGGAGCGCTCATAGGGCTAACCATCTGCTCTCCTGTATTTCTCATTATCAGTATTCTTATTACTTATCAAAGCAATGGACCGATATTCTTCCGACAGATACGTATCGGATATAAAGGACGTCCGTTTGCTATCTTTAAGTTCCGTACAATGAGCAGTGTTGTGGAGGAAGAGGGCCCACAACTGGTTGCTAAATGCGACAGTTCGAACTCTACTCGATTGGAACAGTTCCTACGTGGCCATCACTTAGACGAACTGCCTCAGCTATGGAATGTGCTCAGAGGCGACATGTCATTCGTGGGACCGCGTCCCGAACGTAAGTATTTTATCGACAAAATACTAAGACATACCGACCGCTATCAGCTCATCTATGAGATGAAACCAGGTTTAACGTCGGAGGCAACACTCTATAATGGCTATACAGACACGATGGAGAAGATGCTCAAACGTATGGAGATGGATATCCATTACTTAGAACATCGGACGCTATGGCTCGACTTTACAATCATCGTTAAAACGGTCGTCAACATCCTTACAGGTAAGAAATTCTAAACAAGACAATGAAGAAATATATTCTATTTGTATTACTCGCATTATGTTCCCTCAATGGGTTTGCACAGTCGTCAATGACCGATACGCAGGTTATGGACTTTGTGCAGAAAGAGCATAAGAAGGGTACTCCACAGTCGCAGATTGTCACCAAGCTCATGCAGAGTGGTGTTGACATCTCGCAGATACGCCGTGTCAGGAACTTATACGAGAAGATGCAGAAAGGAAATGCTGCTTTCGGGGCTACAAAGGAAGGGACAACAGCTGACCGCAGTCGTACGAACAACGGACAAACAACGCCTGGAAAGAGTAAGCGACAGATAGCTGATGCAACGCTCAACGACTATGACGCCAACGAACAGGAGGTGGGTAGATATTCTGAAGGACGCATTTCGCCTAACCGCTCATGGACAAACACTTACGATGAGAACGATGGTGAATATCTGAAGATGCAATCCGAGATGAACGACTGGATGCCACAAGACACCGCAGCAATGTATGAGAACCTTCTGAAACAACTCAGTAGGAACCGCAAGAAGGTGTGGGGGCGTGACATCTTCAACAATAAGAGTCTGTCCTTCGAACCTAATATGAACATGGCACTACCACGTAACTATCGCATAGGACCGGGTGATGCTGTGTTTATCGACGTGTATGGTGCTTCGCAGAAATCCTACCAGACGACCGTTGCCCCAGATGGTTACGTCACTTTGGAAGGCTTCGGACCTATTCAGGTAAGCGGATTGACGGTCGCTCAAGCTAATAATCGCATCCGTGAAAAGATAGGTAAACGATACAGCAGTTCGAACATCCGCCTCTCTGTTGGGCAGACCCATACCATCATGGTCAACGTGGTTGGTGAGGTGAAGACCCCTGGTACTTATACACTATCTGCCTTTGCCACTGTCTTCAACGCCCTTTATATGGCAGGAGGTATCGGAGACTTGGGTACACTACGTAATATTAAGGTGTATAGAGGAGGAACGCTGATTAGCACAGTCGACGTCTACGATTTCCTTCGTCGCGGCCATCTAAGTGGTAACGTACGCTTGGCAGACAATGACGTCATCGTCGTTGGCCCTTACGAGATGCTCGCTCAAGTGAGTGGAAAGGTCAAACGACCAATGTTCTATGAGATGAAACGAGGCGAGAGCTTGGGTACCTTGATTAGTTATGCAGGTGGTTTCGCAGGCGATGCCTACACCCGTTCGGTCCGGGTACGCAGGAAGACGGGTCGTCAATACTCTATCTTTAATGTCAACGAGTTTGATATGCGTAGCTTCCGAGTGGCCGATGAAGACTCCATCAGCGTTGACTCTGTCATTCCAAGGTATGAGAACATGGTCGAAATCAAGGGTGCTGTGTTCCGTCCGGGTATGTACGAGGTAGGAGGACGCATCAATAGCGTGCGTGGACTGATTGAGGCTGCAGACGGACTGACCGAGGTGGCCTTTGCGCCACACGCTGTCTTACACCGCAGAAAGGCCGACCGCACACTCGAGGTTATCTCCGTCGACGTAGATGGTATCCTCACTGGACGTGTTGCCGACATACCGTTACAAAACGAGGATGTACTGTTTATTCCTACTCGCACCGATGCACAAGAGCAACGAACGATAACTATTCATGGCGAGGTGCTCTATCCGGGTATCTATCAATATGCTGATAATGAGTCGTTAGAAGACTTTATCTTACAGGCAGGTGGCCTGAAACAGACTGCTTCCACAGTTAAGGTGGATGTGTCTCGACGTATCACCAATCCGCAAGCACTTACCCCTGACTCTATCATCGCACGCACTTACTCCTTCTCGTTGCGCGATGGCTTCGTCATTGATGGTGCTCCGGGCTTCGTACTCGAACCTTACGATGAGGTCTATGTACGCAAGAGTCCGGGTACGACCGACCAACAGAATGTGAGTATAGAAGGTGAGGTGGTGTTCGCAGGAAACTACACACTGACCTCAAGAAAGATGCGCCTTAGCGACATCTATAAGGCTGCAGGCGGTGCAACAGAGCTGGGTTATATCAAAGGAGCACGCTTAGAGCGACGCCCTACCCCATCCGAACGCCTACGAATGGAGAGTGCTTATAAGATGCAATTAGACCAACAACGCAAGAACATGATGGACTTAGCCATCAGAACAAAGGATGCTGGTGTGCTTCAAGCGATACAAGATAACAACAAGAAGTTAGAGGAGAAATTCCAAGTACCTGATGTCTACCCTGTTGGTATAGAGTTAGATAAAGCGATTGCAGAGCCAGGAAGCGATGCAGATATCGTCCTTCGTGAGGGCGACCGCATTGTTATTCCACAATACAATGGTACGGTTAAGATCAATGGTGCCGTTATGTTCCCTAACTCTGTCGGTTATGTTGAGGGTAAGAGCGTTGCTTACTATATCGATCAAGCCGGTGGTTTTGCCAGCGATGCCAAGAAGACACCTATATCCTATACATGAACGGTATGTTAGCAAAGGTTGGCCACAATGCCAAGGTACGTCCTGGCTGCGAGATCATTGTTCCTACAAAGATACAAAGCCGCATGAGCCTTGCTGAAACCCTCAGTGTCGGCTCGAGTGCAGCCAGCATTGCAGCCGTCATAGCTACGATTGCGAACTTGATAAAGTAAGAGGTGAAAGGGTATGGCAGCTATTTTGCTGTCACAATAGGTACTGATAGAGAAACGGTAGACCAGTATAATACATACTGATCTACCGTTTTTCATTAATCTGACAATAATACGCTAAAGAGATAGGTTGGCAAGAGGACAAATCCTCTCAAGTCCCCTATCCTACACAGTCAGAGGGCTTGAAAATCATTGTCAACCAATTTCTGTCAGCGTTATAAGGATAAGTAGCACGATACATCATACCTTATTAATACCGAGTAAAGGCTTCACGCTATTGATATTCATCATTCACATGACTTGTCCGGAGGCTCCGGACAACATGTCCGAAGCGTTCGGACAACTTGTCCGAGGCCTCCGGACAATAAAAGAAAAGGGTAGTTTGCTTTGCTGTTAATAGTAGACACTATGACATACAAGCAATGAGTAGCCTGTAGAAAGCAAACCTATCAAAAAATATTGATGCTCTTGTAGATTATATCTTAACCCAAGACGCTGGTAAGGGGAACTGGCAGTTGTCCATATTCAACCATCGTTTAGGAGCGATAACACCCTTTGCGCTATTCTGATTGAGCCATGCGCCCCACCATGAGAAAGAAGAGTTTGCAATGATGTTATGTGCACAACACGACATTAACTGCATATCTCGATAGCTCTCTGTTCCTGTGTTCCATGTCACATAGATTACTGGAGCCTTCAGATAAGGCTGAAGATGCGTCTGACACCATGCTATGTCATTACTAAAGATACAAAACATGGAAGGCGTGACATACGTACACATCTTCTCAATCGCAGCCCGATAATAGTCGAGATCGCAGATTCCTTGATAAAGTTGATTACCTATATAATCGCCTCTCCTCACGTGTATTGCAACGCTGTTCTTATCTAATTTCCTTAACAAAGATAGGTTCTCTGTGCGCTTAAATGCTGGGAAAGTAAAGGCTTTCAAGACCTTCTCCCGACACGCTACAAAGTATCTTTC
>QWCW01000750.1_pt1 | contig 18415 bp, 13 predicted proteins | sample 1972691 | NCBI WGS metagenome assembly QWCW01 (sample SAMN09866698, study PRJNA288562) | Human oral metagenome isolate pre2_saliva, whole genome shotgun sequencing... | reverse complement strand
GTCGCCGACGCGCTCGAACGGTCCAGGGTCACGGTCCCCGACTCCAGGGGCTGACGGAGCGAATCGAGCACCGTGCGTTTGAACTCCGGCGCCTCGTCCAGAAAGAGCACGCCGCGGTGCGCTTTAGACACGCAGCCCGGGCGGGGAATGCCGCTGCCACCTCCCAGAATCGCCGGCGCGGAGGCGCTATGATGCGGCGCCTCAAACGGCGGCTGACGCACCAGCTCGCTCAGGTGCTCCCCCGCCGAGCAGAGGGAACGGATCGCGGTCACCTCCATCGCGGCATCGTTGTCGAGGGTCGGCAGGATGCTCGGCAGGCGCTCCGCCAGCATGGTTTTACCCGAACCGGGCGGGCCGGTCAGTAGCATGTGGTGGCCACCCGCGGCGGCAATTTCCAGGGCGAAACGCCCCTGCGATTGACCGGCAACATCGCTCATGTCCGAAGGGATTTCAGCCGGTTTCGCTACCGGTGCGCTCGCCTCCGTCTGCGGGGCGGGCGGGTAGGTCAGCTTCTGACTCTCCGCGCCGAGCGCGGCAAAAACCTCAGCCAGGCAGCGGAAACCGCTCACCTGCGCGCCGGGAATGAGCGCCGCCTCCTCAGCGTTTTCGGCGGGCACAATCACGCGGTGGTGTCCGGCGTCCACGGCGGCTTTAACTGCCGGCAGGATGCCCGGCACGGGGCGTAGCGTTCCGTCCAGGCCCAGCTCACCCAGGAAGACGCTATCGCCGCTGGGGTGCAGTTTCTTCTCCGCCTGCAGCGCCGCAACCACAATGGCTAGATCGAACGCCGAGCCGCGCTTGGGCAGGGTCGCCGGGGTCAGGTTCACCGTAAGCCGGTGCTGAGTGAGGGTGATGCCGGTGTTTTTCGCTGCGGAGCGCACACGCTCTTTCGACTCGTTGAGGGCGGTGTCAGGCAGACCCAGCAGCACGAAGCCGGGCAGGCCCTGTGAGATGTCAGCCTCAACGTCAACAATGTGCCCGCGCAAGCCCACGAGCGCCACGGAATAGGTGCGTGCGAATCCCATTACGCCACCGCCTTCAGATGCTCGAAGGTAAAGGTTTCGCAAGTTCCGGTCACCGCAATTGCGTCGATGCGAAAGCGCGGAAAATCCAGGTTCTCGCGCAGCCTGCACCAGAGAATCGCCAGCGAGCGCGTGCGGCGCGCCTTATCACGGTCAATGGACGCGAACGGGTGCCCAAAGTCTTCGCTGCTGCGGGTCTTGACCTCAACGAAAACCAGTTCGTCCTCGGGGTCAATGGCGATCAGGTCGAGCTCCCCGCGAATCTGTTCGTGTTCCAGTCCAGCGGGCGGTCGCCAGTTCCTCTCCAGAATCCGGTAGCCGTGGTCTGTTGGGTGCGCTTCGGGTTGCGGCGCGGGCTGTTATTCGGGCTGTTGTCATGGGTCTCTCCCCCGGTAGATAGCGGTAGTGCTTCTACTGTGCCCGCCGCGCGCGTGCCCGAACGCGGTTAACGAAAAACTGTGGATAACCTCGGTTCCCAGAAGGAATTAGAGGTTATCCACAGCCGGTTATTTGAAATTTTGGGGCATATTTTTCAAAAACACCGCTCGAGTGCCGATTCGCCGCGTCATATTCGTGCTGGTTTATCACGCAGTTTCATCACCTAAGTTCTGCCGCCCGGCAACTCAGCAGCCGCACGCTTACCCCCGGCAAAGCGGTGAATCAGGCATGAGCTAGGCGTTAAAGTCCGGCATTTCCGGCACGGTGAACTCCTGGTTGGGCAGGCGCTCCTCCACGTTCACATCACGTACCGAGTAGGCGTGCACCTTCTTCACAAAGCGGTTGGAGCGGAATACATCCCACACCCACACGTCGCTCATGCTCACCTCAAAGTAGAGGGTGCCGTCCTGCACGTGCGGGGTGACGTCCACCTGGTTTGCCAGGTAGAAGCGTCGGTCGGTTTCTACCGCGTAGCTAAAGAGCGACATGACGTCTTTGTATTCGCGGTAGAGCGCCATTTGGGCGTCGGTCTCGTAGTTTTCGAGGTCTTCTGCGCTCACTGCTCTTCCTTTCCTGGTTAGTACTGATTCAGCGGTGGCACGTTAGGTTTTCGCCAGCTTCCGAGGCGCGGTTTTCAGGAGTGCCACGCGCCCTAGCCGCGCTGTGCCGCGGCGGCCTCAATCTGCTCGGCGGTCGCCGGAAGCGACCATGACAGTCGATGCTGCAGGCTGGGGCCCTGCACGCTAATCGCCTCGCGGTGAGCGGCGGATCCGTAGCCTTTGTTCTTTGCCCAACCGTACCCCGGATAGCGGGTATCCAGCTGGACCATCAGCTCATCACGTTCTACCTTCGCTACCACCGATGCGGCGGCAATGGAGGCGCACTTGTAGTCGCCCTTAATGACCATGGTCACCGGCATCTGCGCGGGGTCGCCTGCGCCTTCCCACGCCTGGGCGAGCAGTGCGTTGTAGTGTGCCTGCGCCGGGTCCGGTGCCAGCGCACTGAACAGGTCTTCCTGCGGAGGGGTGAACCAGTCGTGCTTACCGTCCAACAGGGCGGCGTCGGCACGGTATCCGCGGCGCGCCAGCTCTGCGAGCGCACGCTGGGCGGCAAGCCTCAGCGAGAGGGTCATGCCGAGCCGGTCAATGTCTGCCGGTTCCACGTGCCCGACCGCCACGGCGCACCACTGGCGGATTTCGGGAACCATGGATTCGCGGCGTGCCGGTGAGAGCGCCTTGGAGTCGATCAGCCCGCCCACTTCGAGGGTGGCGTCCGGGGTGAGGATTGCGACGCCCACGGTGACCGGGCCCGCCATGGAGCCGCGGCCCACCTCGTCGATTCCGGCAACCGTGCGGGCGCCGGAGGCGAAGAGCTGCTGCTCGTACTCGAGGTCGGCGGCGGGCGGGGTTGCTTTCACGGGCTTAGCTTGAGCGGGTTTCGTTGCGCTCTTCTGAGCGCTCACCATCATTCCCAAGCTCGCTTACTCGCTCGGGGTGGAGGTCGGCTCGGGAACCGAGGAGAACACCGAGCTCTGATCCTGCAGCAGACCGAAGTGGTTCAGCGGCCACGCCACCACGAACACGTTACCCTGCACGTCATCCTTGGAGATGAACGCGGTGCCGTCGCTAATGTGGTAGCGGGAGTCGGCGGAGTTGCTGCGGTGGTCGCCCATCACGAAGTACTTGCCGGCGGGCACGGTCACCTTGAAGGGCATCTCCGAGGGCGGGTTGCCGGGGTACAGGTACGGTTCGGTAATCTCTACGCCGTTGACCTTGATTTTACCGTTGCCGTCGCTTTCGACCACGTCACCGGGAGTACCGATAACGCGCTTGACCAGGAAGTTCGAGGAAGTATCCGGCAGAATACCCTGCAGGGTCTGCTCCATGGAGCCGGAAGGAATGTAGAAGCCGCGCAGCAGGAAGGTCTTGACCAGGAATGCGATGACCAGCGCGTAGAGGATGACGGTGCCACCCTCACGTGCCTGCACCCAGAGCCATTCGCCGAGGCGGCCTTCTTCCTGCGCCTGGGAGTAGGTCAGCTCTGCTTGTTCGGCGCGCTTTGCCTTGCGGCGTTCCTTGGGGGTCATTTCGGAGAAGTCCTTGGTGGTTTCCACGTCTGCGGTGTTCTCCTCATCGGCGGCTTCTTCGCGCTCGGCATTCTTCGCTGCGGCATTCTGCTCGGTAGCCGTCTTCTCAGCTGCTGCCTTCTCGGCGGCGAGGCGCGCGAAGTATTCTTCCATTTCGCGGCGCTCGCGGCGGCTTTGAGGCTGGTATCCCTCAGGGAAGGGGCTGGTGTTCGCAGTGTTCTTATCGTCTGCCATGCTGGAGTGAGCCTTTCGTTTGAGAGATACCTAGCTCGAGTGAAACGGTACCTAGCTATTGTATCGAGAGTGCTTGCGCTCTTGGGCTTTTATTTTCTGAGAGCGGCAAGGTTCTCAGAATATGCAAAAACCGCTCCTTGCCCGCGGAATGCGGTTGGGGAGCGGTTTGCAACAGAATTCTGTATCTATAAAGATTAGAACTCGCGCTTCTCGCGGATACGAGCAGCCTTACCGTGGCGGTCGCGCATGTAGTACAGCTTTGCACGACGGACGTCACCGCGGGTCACAACCTCAATCTTCTCGATGGAGGGAGAGTGAACCGGGAAGGTACGCTCAACACCAACACCGAAGGAAACCTTGCGGACGGTGAAGGTCTCGCGAACGCCTGCACCCTGGCGGCCAACGACGAAGCCCTTGAAGACCTGGATACGGTGGTTCTTACCTTCAACGATCTTAACGTGAACGTTCAGGGTGTCACCGGGGCCGAATGCGGGGATGTCGTCACGGAGGGACTTCTTGTCGAGGAAGTCAAGAGTCTGCATAGTTGTAGATCTCCAGAGTCATCTGCCGCAGGTCAAATAGACTCAGATTGCTCTGCCCCACTGCGGGACAGAAAACTTCATGCTTCGGACAGGATTGGTGCCCGAAGGTTGACATCGTTGGTCGCTCTCCCCCCTGCGGCAGGGGCGTGCCCGATGTCAACACAATGCTCCATTATCCCAATGCACCCGCGTTTATGCAAGCATCCGGGGAGCACTTTTAGAAGGGGGGTTCGTCACTCTGCGCTCCCCCGCCCTGGGATGCACCGTTCTGCGCCGGAGCATACTGCTGCGTGTACTGAGGCGCCTCCTGCAACGGCGCACCCGGCATACCCAGCTGAGGTGCGCCCTGCTGAGGTGCACCCTGCATGGATCCCTCGTTGACTGTGCGCTTCTCCACGGTGCGGGCGAAGGTGCTCGTACCGTAGTTCAGGTCGTGACCGATGCCGAGGGCATCCACCTCTACGGTAGTGCCCTGCGTGCCGTCTTCGCGGTTCCAGCGGCTAATGCGCTGGCGGCCACTCACGACCAGCGGCTGCCCCTTTTCAATGGAGGTGGCAATGTTCTGGGCGAGGCGGCGGTAGGCTTTCACGGTGTACCAGTTGGTGGTGCCTTCTTTCCAGGTGCCGGTGGCATCCTGCCAGCGCGGGGTGCTGGCGAGGCGAAAGTTCACGACGGGCACCCCGTTGGGCAGGGTGCTCAGTGCCGGGTCGGAGGCGGTGAATCCGCGAATCAGGATGGTGTCGCTCATGGTTTCTCCTTAGAAACTAGTGGGTGGGTTCCTTCACCTTGCCAGGGCTGAGCCGACCCTGCACCCGGCAGTTACCGGTTCTGTGGATAACCGCGCGTTTTGCGGTTTTGAGCACCGCCTGTGGATAGAGTTTTTGAACTTTTCACCCCGTTTTTTCAAAAATCACCCGCGGGCATCACGCTTCCTGCAGAAATATGACGGCCACACCCCATCCGACATCGTGATAGGTATCTCAGCGTCGGGGCGGCTATTTTTGCCCTCAAGTTCACTATTTCAGCCCCGCGCGCTCTATCCTTGATGATGCGGTGCACTCAGCCGCATCCCGCCTACCCGCCTTGGAGAACCCGTGAGCAAAAAGCCCGCGAACAACAACCTGCCCTCCCTGCAGGAACTTCAGCAGCTGCAGCGCAACCTGCCCAAGCTGCCCGATTCGATGGACCCGCAGAAGAAGCGCCTCATTTACGGTCTGCTCGCTGTGTTTGCCGTGATCGTGCTGATTATTGGTCTGGTCTACGTGAGCAAGAACGGTGTGGACGGGCTACTCGGTTCGGATACGACAACCTCCGCCACCGATGATGAAGAAACCACCGTTGCCACGGAAACCCTCGCCGAGGTCAAGAACCCGTACAAGGCGGTTGATCCCGCGACCGCGCTCGCACCGGATCTGGCAACCGCAAAGAGCGAGCTGGCGTCCCTGCAGGTGAAGGATCGCGCCTCGAAGGCTGGCTACTCTCGCGACCAGTTCGGTCCCGCCTGGGATGACGTTGACGGCAACAAGTGCAACACTCGCGACGACATTCTACGCCGTGACCTGACCAATCTTCGTTTCAAGGTCAGGACCCACGCATGCACCGTCATCAGCGGCACTCTGGATGACCCGTACACCGGCAAGACCATCGAGTTCAAGCGTGGCAAGAAGACCTCCTCGGCTGTGCAGATTGACCACGTGGTGGCTCTTTCGAACGCATGGCAGACCGGCGCGCAGGATTTGACCGCAGAGCAGCGCCGCCAGCTGGCGAACGACCCGGAGAACCTGCTCGCTGCAGACGGCCCGGCGAACCAGCAGAAGTCCGACGCGGACGCCTCCGAATGGTTGCCGAGCAACACCGCCTACCGCTGCACCTACGTGGCACGCCAGGTGCACGTGAAGGCGAAGTACAAGCTGTGGGTGACCGCGGACGAGAAGAAGGTTATGGAGCGCGTCCTCAACTCTTGCAAGGACACGAACCCCGCTAAGAAGTAGCCCCGGCCAAGAAGTAATCCCAGCCAAGAAATAGCCGCCCGGCACCTCGCGGCACACCAACGCAAAAAGCATAAAGAAAACCGCCCCGCACCCTGAGTTTAGGGTGCGGGGCGGTTTTTGCATGTGGCGCCCCAGGAGGGAATCGAACCCCCGACCAAGAGATTAGAAGGCTCCTGCTCTATCCTCTGAGCTACTGAGGCCTTCCTCTAGGGTACATGAGAATTTATGCTTCTCATGCACCGCGCCTCTCACGCGGGAGCTGTTCCACTGAGCTAAGCCAGGCTGGCGAACTAGGAGTTCGCGCTAGGAGCCTACCTTGGCGGCTTCCCTTTCTGCCTTCTTCACATCGCGGCGGCGTGCACGGCGGCTTGATGCGCCGGGGAATAGCTGCCACCACAGGCGGATGGTGGTGCGGCGAATCTGCGTGGGGTGCAGGCTCACGTACACCAGGCGGCGGGTTGCCGGGTCGAGGGCGACCAGGTAGATGATGTAGCCCAGGCAGATGACGGTTGCGATGAGTCGGCCCATGTCCTGGTTGAAATCGCGCAGGTAGGGCGAGACGTTCAGCTGGTCGCTCACACCATACGCCATGAAGAACAGCGTGGTGATGAAGTACCACATGAGCTGGAAGTGCGAGCGCAGGCCGGTTGCGGCGAGCATCGGGATTGCCCAGAGCAGGTACCAGGGCTGAATCATGGGGCTGCACAGGAGCATGAACAGGATCGCGAGGCCGGCGTGGCGCACGATGTTGCGGTCGCGTCCAACGAATGCCATGGCTACTGCGCCGAGCATGCCGATGCCCTTGCCGACGGTCTCGATGAGCTTGCGGATGACCTCGAAGGCCTCACCTTGAACGAACAGGGAGGCGGCGCCGATGAGCAGGCCGAAGGGGGTGTACCAGATGTACTGGCCGCCGGTGGTGGACAGTGCCTTGATCCAGCCGAATTCCAGTCCGGTTACCCAGCCCATGAGCGCCATTTCGGCGAGCAGCAGCACGCCGGAGAGAGCCCAGAAGATGAACTTGCGCGGCCAGGAGGCGTTCTTACCCGCCCAGAGCAGACCCACGAAGGGCAGCACCACGAGGGCGAGCGGCTTGACGGCAACGCCGAGGGCTACGAAGGTCACGCCGAGCGGGCCACCCCACCAGGTGTCGCGGTAGCGCTTGGCGTAGTAGAGGCCGCCGAGCATGAACATGGTCATGAGCGAGTCGTTGTGGCCGCTGGCAATGAACGATGCGATGAACAGCGGGTTCGGGCCAATCTGCCAGAGAGCGCGGACCTGGTTGAAGCCGTGCGCCTGGGCGAGTTTTGCCACGTAGAAGAGGATACCGATGACCGCGAGCACAGAGAGCAGGCGGAAGTAGAAGAGGGAGAGGTCGATGTTCTCCCCCGCCAGGCGCACAATCCACTCTTCGAGCTTGAGGGAGACAGGTCCGTACGGGGGCGGGGATTCCGCCCACATGGGGTCCGCACCGTTCTGCATGAAGTTCGAGATTTCGGAGACACCGTGCTTGTACGGGTTGAGGCCGTGCGCCATGACCATGCCCTGACCGTAGTAGGAGAACATGTCGCGGCTGTAGATGGTGAACGCGAAAATCTGCGGCAGGGACCAGCTGGCGGTGACGGCAATCATCCACCGCATGGCGTTGGGTTCGTTCCAGTCGCCCATTTTCTGGTAGATGCGCAGCCATTCACGGCACATGATCATAGCGCCGAGGGCGAGCAGAATAATGCCGGTGATGACCCATGCTGCTTCGAATCGGATGGCTCGAATAATGTCGTAGCGCCAGAAGCTGGAGCTGTCGGCGAGCCAGCCGACGGCGTAGGAGCCGAGGGTGACCATGATGGAGCCGATGGTGCCGATAATCAGGGTGAGCCGGTGTGCTAGCTCCTTTGGTGCGCGCATAACTCCCTTTCTGTCTGCATCGTCGTTCTGGTTTTTATCATACCGGAGCCCTTGGATGCACTTACGAGAATCACTGTTGCGAAGACGCTTGTGGACACGCATCGACTCCCCTACCTGTGTGTTTTTATGACATCGTGGGAGTCCGGTCGGCGGCGTTTAGGGGTAGAGTGGGAGGGTGAGTATTTCTAGTGAACGTATTGTATGGATTGACTGCGAGATGACCGGCCTGGACGTGGAGAACGACGCTCTCGTCGAGGTGGGCGTTCTGGTAACGGATGCCGATTTGAACATTCTGGGTTCTGGCGTTGAGTTCGTCATTAAGCCCGGTGATGAGTCTCCTGCCGGTGCGCTGGAGAATATGAATGACTTTGTGCGGTCGATGCATGAGGCGTCGGGTCTGCTACCCGATATTGAGCACGGTGTGTCGATGGATTACGCGCAGGAGCAGGTGCTTCGTTACATCAAGAAGTATGTTCCGGTGGCGGGCAAGGCGCAGCTGGGCGGCAACTCGGTGGGCATGGATAAGCGCTTCTTGGAGCGCTACATGCCCGAGGTCATGGCGCACCTTCACTACCGTGTGATTGATGTGTCGACCATTAAGGAGCTAGCGTCGCGCTGGTACCCGGCGGCTCGTCACAGCGCCCCGGCGAAGACCGGTAACCACCGCGCGCTGGGCGATATCAAGGACTCGATTGATGAGTTGAAGTATTACCGCCGCGCCATTTTTGTGCCGCAGGGCCCGGATGCGATTGCTTCGGCGCAGATTGCGCGTGAGGTGGAGGCTGAGCGTGCCGCACGCGAGGCAGCTGAGCGCGAGGCTGAGACATCCGCTTCTGAGGCGGCTGAGGCATCCGAGGCGTAAGCGCAACATGTAACGAGCATCACGGCTTTTCAACTTGGCAGGTTTCTGAATCTCCTGTACAGTAGTATCCGTTGCATATCGCAAGGGAAACCAAGCGAAGCACATGGTGGTCGTAGCTCAGTTGGCAGAGCGCCTGGTTGTGGTCCAGGAGGTCGCGGGTTCAACCCCCGTCGATCACCCCGATGGAAAGGGTCGTTATGGTTATCCGTAACGACCCTTTCGCTTACCCTCAATCCGGTTCACCTACGCACGGTGTACCCGGCAAGTTCCCGTTCAACAGTTCCCATTCAACACAAGCAAAGGATAATTCCGTGGCTATTCGCCCCATCGTTATTCACGGCAACCCCGTTCTGCACCGCCCCGCGGCACCCGTCACCGAGTTTAATGATGAGCTCAAGGAGCTCGTGGCTGACATGTACGAAACCATGGACGCATCCAACGGTGTGGGCCTGGCGGCACCGCAGATTGGCGTGGGCCTGCGCATCTTCACCTACAAGATGGAGAATGAGGACGGCGTTCCCCCGCGCGGCTGCATCATCAACCCGGTACTGACCCTGGGCAAGATTTCTACCGCTGACCCGGACCCGTACGAAGAGGAGGAGGGCTGCCTGTCCTTCCCCGGTTACGGCTTCCCCCTCAAGCGCGCCGAGTGGGTGACCGTGAATGGTCTTGACGAGCACGGCAACCCCGTCCAGTTTGAGGCGACCGGCTGGTTCGCACGCTGCATGCAGCACGAGACTGACCACCTGGACGGCAAGCTGTACGTGAACCGTCTGAACAAGAAGTGGACCGGCAAGATGAAGAAGGTCGTGAAGAAGGAAGGCTGGACCGTCGACGGTAACTCGTGGATGCCCGGCGTGGATCCGGATCCGTTCGGTCACTAATCACGAGCACTTCTGAAGGTCAGAGACCTTTCGAGAAGTTTAAAACGAAGACCGCGAATGCACTCTCAAGCGCATTCGCGGTCTTCGTTTTCCATCAGCCGATGATGTTTTTCATCAGTCAACGGTAGCGTGAAACGGGTCATCCTATGAGCCGGGTTCTGTCTAAAACGCCGCCCGAAGGGGCGTTTCGAGGCAATCATCTATCTAGAACGTACGTTGCCGCACGTCTCAAGCAGCCTACCCGAATACGCACCCCACCTCCGTGAAGGAAGCTGACGGGGATCGGGCGCACTACCCTACCATGGCGTATTCTGTTTGACCTTGCTCCGAATGGGGTTTACCTAGCCGAGCGCGTCACCGCGCCCGCTGGTGGTCTCTTACACCACCCTTTCACCCTTACCGCGGCGAACCGCGGCGGTTTACTTTCTGTGGCACTGGCCTGCGGGTTACCCCGAGTGGATGTTATCCACCATCCTGTGCTGTGGAGCCCGGACTTTCCTCGAAGCACGTATGCCTCGCGATTGCCCAGACGGCCCGTTTCACCCAACCCATTATACGCATACCCCTGGCGGCGGCTATTTTCCGGGTTCGTCTCGCGGGTGCTTTAGGGGTACACGGAGGCGCACTAGCGGCCTCGCGGGCGCGCTATCGTCTCGCAACTACCCTGCGCCTCGTAGCTACCCGGCGTCTCACGGGTACACTGGAGAGATGCTGATTCTTCTTCCCCCCTCCGAAGGTAAAACCCCCGCCCCCGCAGGCAACGCGCCCGTATGCTTTGCTGACCTCTCGTTCCCCGAACTGACCGCTGAGCGTGAGAGCGTCCTGGAGGAGCTGGCGACTGTCAGCTCGGGTCCCGACGCCCTTGCAGAGCTCAAGGTGGGCACGTCCCTCGAAGCAGAAGTGGATCGCAATACGCGCCTGCTGACCGAACCGGCGCAGCCCGCGATCCGCACCTACACGGGTGTGCTCTTTGAGGCGCTGGATTATGCGAGCTTCTCCCCCGCCGAACGCGATGCCGCGCACTGGTCGTTGCTGATTTCTTCGGCGCTGTGGGGTATTCTGCGCCCCGAGGACGCAATTCCCGCCTACCGCCTGTCGATGGGCGTGAAGCTGGGTTCGGTGGGTGCGCTCGCCTCCTTCTGGAAGGGTGCGTTGGGTACCGCACTGGAGGCAACCGCGAAGGACCAGCTGATTCTGGATTGCCGCTCTGCAGCGTACGCGAAGTCGTGGGTGACTCCCCCGTCGCAGACTCTGGCGGTTCGCGTGGAGCGTGTGGCGGCTGATGGGTCGCGTAAGGTCGTCTCGCATATGGCGAAGCATTATCGTGGCTTGTTTGCGCGCTACCTGATTCAGTCGGGTTTGGCGGCTCGTCCTATTGATGGTTCTACGGCTGGTATTGCCGAATTTTTGGAGGCGATCAGCGCGGACTGGTCGGTGGAGTGCACCCTGCCGACGGCGCGTAAGGCAGGCGTTTTGACGTTGCTGGTACATGAGCAGTAGGTCGCCCAACTATTTGTTTTCGCCTATTTTTTGCATCATATTGAAAATTTTTTAACTATTTTTCTAGGGGCTTAAGTCTGTATTTCCCCCTGTAAAACCACATTTCCCCACATTAAGCGGGTAGGTTTTTGCGGGGCAGAAGACGGGTAGTGTCTATCTATCCGCCTTCTTTTTGTGCACAGAAGTGCTTATAGTATTAAACGTCTCGCCATTGGTGGCGGGTACATCACTCACTAGCATTCACATTCTCAACTCAGCACACATGGAAACACGTCACGCCGCGTACGCATAGCAAACGACTAGAGGCTTAACCAATGGTTATTGGTTTGCTAGCGTAGAAGTAACCACTCAGAAACACATCGATGGGACAATGATATGTCTACTTTTTCCTCTCGTCGCGCCCTTTTTAAGGGTGCGGCAGCACTAACAGTCGCTGGCGCTTTGGGTGCGCACCATGCCGGCGAGCAGAGCGCCCAGGCTGCCACCTTGGACGTTATGACCACCCCGCTGACGTTCAAGATTACCGAGGCGTCGTTTGATATTAGCGGCTTCAACCTCAGCTACGAGATTACAGGCCTGCAGGCTGTGCTTGATACTGGCCTGTACACCCCATACATTGAGGCTGGCTACTACACCAAGGAGAAGGGCTTCACGCAGTTCTACTTCTTCGCTCTTGAGCCGAAGAAGCGCATCGAGAATGACCCCTACGTGAGGCACCACGTCATTTCTCGCGAGGTCACTGGTGGCCCGAAGGCGGACTACGGGATTCGCTTGTCTCTTCGTCCGCGCCGTGAGCAGTACACCATCCTGCGTACTATTGAGGTTCGCCCGACGATTAACACTGAGTTTGCGTGGGCACCTTTCATTGTGGATATTGATATGGATGGCGAGTACGCTCCCGATATCTACAGGTCATGTAAGGCAAAGGTTTTGCTGCTCGATAAGGAACGTTGCTTCTACCCTAAGCGTGCGGTGACCCGCAGCGATCTGATGGATGCAATCTACCGAGGCGCCCGCTCGCCGAAGGTTAAGCTTCCGGCGCGTTCCCCGTTCCCGGATGTGTCCCCGAAGGATGAGCGTTACTCGGCATACATTTGGGCATACCAGAATGGTCTGACCTCGGGTTGGTCTGACGGTAAGATGCACCCGGAGGCGGTGGCTAGCCGCGCTACGATGGCAGCGTTCTTCTACCGTTACTTTATGCTTACCCCCGGCCGTCGTCCTTCGTGGTTCCGTCCCACTACCCCGCAGGACATGAAGCCGGGTGCCCCGTTCTACACCGAGTCGGTGTGGCTGCACTCGTCGGTGAATATTGATACGAGCTTTCACAATAAGAGCAAGGATTTCCGTCCGACCAAGATTGCTACCCGCGAGGAGCTGGCTCGTGTCCTGTCAATGCTGGACATGATTGACATCCCCAGTAGCCCTTATATCGATGCTTAAGATTTGGCAGGTGCCGTGAACCGGGCGGTTAACCTACATGTTTTAGCTTGGGTTGATCTCTGAGAACAGCAGCTGAAGATAGTGGCCTATGGCCTATAGAAGGGGCGGCGAGAGTTTTTCTCTCACCGCCCCTTTTTGTATGCCCCTTTTTTTCGTGTGCCCGTTTTCTGGTGCAGGCGCTGCTGGGTGCGGTTTTTAGTGCTGGTGATGCTTCCATTTTTGTCTCTCTATTGTGTGGTCTTTTTGGGGGTCGGGCTTTGTATAAAACCGGGGGCGTAATTTTCGAATTTTTTGTCTTATAACTCTTATTGGAATGTTTTTCTCGTGTTTTCATTGAATGTCTAAGACGCGGGTTGGTAGGCTGAAATTGCACTTCAGCATGCCGCCGCTACGGGTCCTCCACGATGTGGATTTGGCGTAGGCTCAGCGCGGTGGACTGTCACTCATTGATCCTCTCAACTTCTTTTCTCATTCACCCTCATTCATGCAGAAAATTCAGATTGGATAATGATGTCCTCATTCTTTAAGCCTGCCCGTGGCGCACGCCGAAAAGTTGCGGGCGCTTCCCTGGCGTTGGGTTTGACTCAGCTGTTGGGCGTGTCTCCGCTGTTGGCTTTGACGCCGGTGGCGGCCCAGCCGGCGCCCGCCTCCCCTGTGAACACGCAGCAGGCAACTACTCAAGAAACACCGGCCCGTCAGATGCCTCAAGTGCAGGGTGGCGATCCCGCCTCTGAGCTGGAGAACATTGATTTGAAGGTCACGACAGGCCCCCTCAACATTTCTCAGGGCGGTATCGTGTCGGTGACAACCTCTCCGTTGAGCGCCGAGTTTAGGCAGAAGTACACGTTCCACGAGCTCGCGTTGGTGGAACGTGGTTCCACGTACGTCCATGTCGGGCATCATAATTATGTTCCCCTCACTCAGTACGGTGGGATGGTCGAGGACCTCAAGCAGCAGGGTAATGTGCGAGAGAACCCGGATGGCAGCCTCACTTTCACGCTCGTTGTTCCCGCCCATATTGTTGAGGCTAAAGAGGGGACTCTCTTCGATACGGTACTGACGTATTACCCGTCGAATGAGTATGCGCCGGATCCGTTGACGTGGTCGAATCGCCGGGTAGTCCGCACTCCTACCGATGTGGTGCAGGACGCTAAACCTACGAAGACCACCTACCTTTTCAGTTCATCTTCTATCGAGCACCCGGAAGAGGATACAACCCTGACGGTTGAGGGTTTCCATATCCTCTCGAAAAGCACCTTTTGGGGTCCTGAAGGCCCGGCGGTCCTGACCCTCTATGAGGTTGATCCGGTGACCGGGCAGGGTATTGGTTCGCCTGTGTTTATGCAGAATCTGAATTACACCAGGTGCAATCAGTACTGTGATAGTTTCTTGAACGACCATTTCAGTACGGCTATCACGATTCCCGGGGGTACTCTCAAAGCGGGCAGGCTGTACAGGATTGGTTTCTACGGCGGTGGTTATCCTGGCCCGGGTTCCGAGGAATACCCTGGTGCATGGATGACCGATGTGGCAGATTTCATCCCGGTAGGTACCCCGGAGCAAGATGCAGCTCCCACCAGCATCTACGTCTCGGGAGATAAGATGAGCCCTTATCGCGAGAATAATACTTTGAAGGTGACTGTTTTGGGTCTGCCGCCGCTGTCCAAGGGCTACTACCGTTTCTCCTTGCAGCCGATTGATGATCATGGCCGTCCGACCGGGCAGAAGTCTTGGGAGAAAGTGATTCCTGCCGAGAGCATTCAGAAGGGTCGTACAGAGCAGACGCTTTCTCTTCCCGGCTATGCCCTGAATTTTGAGGTGGCCTATAGGCTCTTTGTGGAGAAGGTAACCCCAAATCAGGGTGACGCTGTCGATTCGGTTGAGCAGGTTGCTTCCAAAGATCTGGACTTGGATATCAGTCAGGAACGGGAAATGGAGGCTGCCAGGAAATGGATTGTGAACCGTCAAATTCTGCCAGGCTACCCCACTGATCGCGATTGGGAATCAGTGAACCGCCGTTCTGTGACGGTGGCACTGTACCGGTTAGCGGGTGCGCCGCAGGTTGAGCTTCCTGCTGTCAGCCCTTACACGGATATTACGCCGGATGACCCTGACTATACCGCGATTATTTGGGCTCGTCAGCGGGGTATTACGTTCGGCTGGGTTGATGGTCGCTTCCACCCGAATGAGCCGCTTTCGGACCGTTCCACGGCTGCGTTCCTCTACAGGTATCAGCGATCCCAGGGGGAGGCGTCGCCAAGCTTACCGACGTCTCCTTCACTACCGGACTCTAACCCGAAGAAACAGAAGCATTTCCCACTTAGCTCTCATTGGCGGCTCTGGATCAGCCCGGAGACTGCTTTTTCACGTGAGTCTCGCTGGGCTATTGAGCAACGTATCTGGGGTTACATGCCTGATCAAGGTTACTTCTATGAGAGCTTTGACGGCTTCAAGATGTCGTACCGTCAGGTGGCTGTGATGCTGTACCGTATGGAGCACGGAGGCAGCCACCTCAGGTAACGCCCGGTCGCGGTGAGGGGGTAACCGGTGGGCTGGGATGCTCGACGTAGTTCGGCTTTTCAGCCCGCCGGTGCCGCCTCGGTTGCCCTCTCACCAGCGATCTCTCTTGCCTGACACCAGGCTTTACGGGTCTCCCCTAGCCTGGCTTTTCAGAATCTATCCGCTCAACTTCTTCACTCGCTTCATCTACTCACTCACTTCAATCACCGTATAAATTTTGTAGATGGGATTATGATGTCTTCATTTTTCGCCCCACGAGGTGCCCCGCACCATTCTGATACCCCGCGCCACCCGGCGAGCGCCCGCGCGCTCAGCCTGTCGCTGTTGCTGGGTTTGAGCCCGCTTGCAGGTCTTACTCCTGCGGCGCTGGCAGCGCCTCAAGAAACACCCGCGCAGAACGCGCCTGCCCAGAACAAACCTGCGCAGAACGAACCTGCGCAGAACACTCCCGTGCAAGGTGATAAGCAGGATGCTTCCCTGCCGACCCTACGCGTGACCAGCGGAACCCTCGACATTCTCCACGGCGGCACCGTCCACGTGGAGGGTACCGGGCTGACCCCCGAGTTCTTGGCGCATCATGAGCTACGTAGCCTCACGATTGCCCCGAAGGGCTCTTCAACCTACGCTAACCCCTACCAAAAGGTCGATCACCGCGGCCTTATCTTTGACGCCCCGAAACCGGCTGCTGACGGCAGTTTCAGCGATGACCTGACGGTTCCGGCGAATAGCCTGCCGGCGAACCTGGAGTACGAGGTCATTCTGACCTACCGCCCCGTAGACGATGCCCACCCCTACGCGTGGAACACTGAGGACCGCGTCCGTACGGCGCTGCCGGTGGAGTTCAACCTCCCGAAGGCTGTCCTTCCCTCCATCACCTATGATGTTTCGGCTATTTCTGAGGAGCAGATTGCTTCCGGTCAGCCGGTTGAGGTGACGTTGACGGGTACCGGTTTTCAGGATGTCAGCTCCGTGAAGTTCACCTTGTCCGAGCATGATGAGCAGGGAAAGGTCACGAACGATAATGTGGCTTCGCTTGGTGAACTGAAGGCACCGGATACGGAAGAGAATCAGCGCATTTTCAAGGGCCTGATTCCTAACGGCTATTTCCAGAAAAAGGTCACTATCCCCGCGGGAGTTTTGAAGTCCGGTAAGGGGTATTCCCTGGGTGTTTCCGGTGTAGAAACCCACGGGTGGAATAAGCTGACGCGCAAGTTCCCCTTCGTTCCTGTGGGTAATAGCCCTGCGCGCATGGCGTATCAGGATAATTCGTTCAGGAATACCCTGCCGAAGGTATCTGTTGCCGCGCAGGATTTTGATCCCGGTCAGGACCGCGTCTATAAGGTAACTATTTCTAATATTTCCCCCGAGGTTGACCTGGGGTACTACCTTGACTCTGTGTCGATTTATAACGCTACCTCTGGTGAGCAGGGATATTTTGCGAGGAATGATGTAGCGGGTCAATACTATAAGCGTGACGAGCTGGTAACCCGCAACGCTGACGGCACTCTGACCGTGGAGGTTGAGTATAAGGTTCACGGTGATTCCTACAATAGGCCTTCTTCTCGCGGTTCGATGGCTGAAGTGCGTGTGGTGTTCTCGGATTCTCAGTATTCGTACGGTAGCCATAAGTTCACGGTGAGCGCGCAGCTTCCGATGGCCCCTCCTGCCGCTGATGCTGTTGATTGGGAGAACCCGGCGAATGTTAAGTTGAAGGTCGATTCGGGAACCCTCAATATTTCTCAGGGTGGCACGGTGTCGGTGACGACTTCCCCGTTGAGCGCCGAGTTCCGTAAGAAGTACACTTTCCACGAGCTGGCTCTGGTGGAGCGCGGGTCGGTGTACGTGTATGCGGAACACAATATTTATGCGCCTCTCGACGAGTACGGCGGGATGCTCAAGGATCTGGATCATCAGGTGCGGGAGAACCCGGACGGTAGCCTCACCTACACGTTTAAGGTTCCCCCGCAGTACGTTGAGGCTGCCGACGGTGAGCTCTTCGATGTAGTGATGACCTACTACCCGTTGGATGAAGCTGAGCCGGAACCTTCGAGTAGGTCCAACCGTTTGTATGCCCGCGCCCATATTGATGTGGTTCAGGATGCGCAACCGACCCGTGGGACCTACACCTTCAGTCAATCCGCTATCGATGACCCGTGGAAGGATACGACGCTGCGGGTTGAGGGACGCCATATCCTCTCCCAGGCTAGTGAAATGGTTGGTAATGATTGGCCGGTCATCGCTATCTATGAGGCTGACCCTGCAACGGGAAAGATGGTGGGTGAGCCTGTGTTCACTCAGCGGGATGACTACACGTACTACGGGGTTAACACCAGGTGGTTCCGCAATAACTATTTCAGTGCGGAGCTGAAGATTCCTGCGGGTACGTTGAAGCCGGGCAAGCTCTACTTTATTGGTATGTATGGGAACGGGTTGCCTTACCCCGGCATGGAAGATTCTCCGGGTTCTATGCTGAATGATGTTGCCGAGTTCCTTCCGGTGCATTCTCCCGAGCAGGAGTCCGCGGGGCCCACACTGCACCTTGGGTCGGTGGGCCTGAACCCGTACGCGCAGACGAACTTGTTTACGGCACGCGCTACCGGGCTCTTTGCGCCGGGTGAAGGATCGTACCGCCTCTCAGTGCAGCATGTTGATGAGCAGGGGCGTTTGACCGGTCAGACGGTGTTCCAGCAGGCGATTCCGGCTGACCTCATCAAGGATGGCAGGGTGGAGCTGAATCTGACGATCGCTCAGCAGCTGAGCTATTCGGGTGCTTATCGTCTGGTCTTGGAGAAGGTCACCCCCGGTAAGGATGGTGCCGGCGAGTCGGTGGAGCAGCTTGCTTTCGAGGATATTCCTCTGAAGCTGACGCGTGAGGGTGAGTTGCAGGCTGCTGAGCAGTGGTTTGCTGATCGTGATATTTTGCCTAATCCTTCGCCGATGTCCTGGCATAGCGGTATGACGCGCCACGATGTGACGGTGTCGCTGTAC
>QWCW01000557.1_pt1 | contig 18491 bp, 21 predicted proteins | sample 1972691 | NCBI WGS metagenome assembly QWCW01 (sample SAMN09866698, study PRJNA288562) | Human oral metagenome isolate pre2_saliva, whole genome shotgun sequencing... | reverse complement strand
CCATTAATTTCACAGGGTCAGAAATACCTTCTTTCTTTGCAACTCTTGCATACCAATCAACATTAAAGTCTTCTTTCATCTTATTCTTGGTATCTGTTTCGTTTAATGTAATATTTAAAGAATTAAAGAATGCTTTCGCTTCATCTCTAGGGATTTTATTGATTCTTGAATAACAAGAAGCAATTTTGTCTTGGAATTGGTTATAAGATTCCATTGTTGTGAAATGCATATCTGACACTGGACACTTACCTTCTTGTGCTACACATTTTAATAGTCTTCCATTATGAATATGTTGTTTCATGTGATATATCCTTTCTTTTAATTATTATATCAAAAAAGAGGATATACTATCCTCTCATCAGTATTGTAATTTTAATCAACATGTCATGAGTTAAATCTTTAATATCAGGTAAGAAAGAACTACCATCCTTTAATTTATACTCAAACTCATAAAATGTTTTTAATAACTTATCTAAATTCTTACATTTACATCTTTTTATTTCATTTAATCGATAAGCATTGTTATATCCTAAAACGTTAAGAATTTCTTGTTCTTTAACTTTATTACTATTTAAATTTCGATAGATAATTAAGTCATTAACCTTGTTCTTAATCAATTTAATAATAACTAATGGGTGTGTGTTAACGATAACTCTTTGAAATTCTTCTTCCATTTTCTTAATGTTACCTTCAAGAACATACTTAATTAGATTCCATGGAGGAACTTCACCCATCTTGTTAGGTAAATAAGAATATAACTCTTCTATTGTTAGATTTTTAGTATCTTCAATATTTTTTAATGAATTTCTAATAATCAATAAATCTTCTACATTTTCACCAACATAATATTTAATAAATTCTTTATTCTCTTTAGATAAATCTATTTCATCTAAAATATCTTCTACACTAATTTCACTATCGTAGATTCCACTAAATTGCTCTGTAAATGTTCTTAACCATTTTCCTGGGGCGCTATTACATACAATAATAACACCATTTCCAAACCAATTTTCTGTAAATAGGTTAGTTCTTTTATTGTTATCAACAAGTTCCTTAAATGCAGTTCTATCACTATCTCGTGTCAAATCTAATTTAACAAAGTTAGATGAGAACATATTATTTTGAGATGCTAGTCCAGATTTCCATTGAGTGTATACTAACATTTGGTCAGGAGTATATCCCCATGATGTATATATTTCTTTGACTTTATCTAAAATGTAAACATCACTTTTATTTACAATTGTATATAGTTTATTCATTTTTCTTCTTCTCTATGTTCTTACTATACTCAATATCTTTAATTAAGAAGTCATCTGAACCTTCTAATACTCTCGCTAAACTGTCATAAGTTCTATCACTATTATCACCTCTAACAAAATACCCATCTAAACTCTTAATAAATACAGGATATTCATTTTTATTTTTAAAGGTCTCAACTAACTTATTATTTACATAAATATCATGTTCTGTAATACTCAACTTATCTCCAGGTTTTGCAAGAACTCTCTTAATCAACCATTCTTCATTTAATTTCCAACTCTTAGGAGATTTAAAAATAGCGACTTGATTATCCTTAACATTATTAGTTTTTATAAACAGTATAATATCCCTATCATGAAGTGTAGGCTCCATAGATGAACCTGATACCACAGCAATCTTATAAGGTGCATACAAATGAATTAGTGTAGATATTCCAATAATAGCTAACATAAACAATGTATTTTTCCAAATTTTTCTCAGTCTTCTTCTTTTTCTTCTTTTTACTGCCATCGTTAAATCTTCATTTCTTGGCGAATATTGAAACCAATTGTCTTAAGTACATCTAAATCAATGCGTAATGACTGAGAAATTTTAGTCAACTCGTTAATAATCTCATTTATATAAGCCAGCTGAAACTCAATGTCTTCACATTCAATTTCAGCTAATCTCTTTTTCTGACTTTCTGTCTTAATTGTTGAGTCAACCATTAACTGTCTAAACTTATGTTTATATTCTAAATCTAACTGAGTTCTCTGTCTTTCATAGTCATTAATCTGTCTTGTAACTTCCTTTAAGTTTAAAACAGTTCTAATTAATGTAGCATTTAAATTGTCTACATCTCTACTGTCCCAGAATGAACCAGTTGAATTGATTGTGTGTAATTCTTCAAAATTTGGATAATGCGGTAATTGAATAATGTCTGCCATAGTTTTATGTACTCCTTTTGCATTATTATTATACAACAAAAAGACTAGAGTTTTTCTAGTCTTAAGCTTTAAAGAATGCTCTGAAAACAGGTAGACTTACGAAATAGCCTGCTAATCTAATTACCCAATCTACAATATGATTCCAACACCAAACAAAGAATTCAATAATGTCATAATTAAACTGAGATAATACAGCTATAGCTAAAGCTGCTAAAATAATAAATACAATTAATGATTTAATGTTCTGTCCAATTTTATTTAACATCTTTCATTTTCCTTTCTACATCATTTCAATGATATGATTCGCTCTTCTCTCTTTTAAACACAATTCACTTAAAAAATTCTTAACCTTTAGAGGGTCTTTAATATTTTTCAAAACAACAATTGGAGAAGTTCTATCTATCGTATAAAGAATTACATCACCTGTTCCACACAATCTCTGAACAAAGTTTATGACACACCTACAGTCAATGACTCGATACAACATCACTTCATCATAGGTTGTGTTAACTAAACCTTTTTCAATATGAAGTTTGTTATATACAACTGTATAGTTTGTGAAACTAATAGGCCATGCTAATATATGTTTTTTGTCCTGCCATAATATGTCTTCCATACGCTAACCTCTCCTTTGAATTCTATATCAAAAAAGCAATGGATTTTAATCCATCACTTTAATTGCTACAAACATATCTCTCTATAAATTGTCTCTAATATAATCGTTTGCTTCTTTCTCATTCCAAAATACTACGTAATTTAATTTGTTCTTTTTAGCTGTTTCCAGTTTGTTGTTATCTAAAATAGTCCATGTATATATTACATTTTTATAAAAATTTTTAGATTTTTTTGTTTCGGCAATTTCTTCTAAATGTTTCAATTCTTCTAATTGTTTTAAATCATTTTCATTACTACTATCAAAGAAATGACCGCAGTGTGTTACGAAACCATTATATTCAATATATAGATTTAATTCTGGTATATAAAAATCACATGCAAACGGATATTCATCACTAAAATATGATTGAACTGTATTAGGATATTTTTCTAATATCTTTTTGTATACTCTATTTTCAACCTTAGATACATTTATTGTGTTGTTTTTCTTTTTTGTTATATAGTTTTGCTCTTTCCATCTTTCTAACTTTGAGTAATGTGTAACACCATAATTTTCTATTATCTTATCGTGAGTCTTTTTAGATAACTCTTCTGAGGCAAAACCTACACCACCATATTTTTCTGTTTGAGTATCTATCATTTTCTGGCACAACTCTTTAGATGCGCCTCCAACTCCACCGTAACGCTCTATCTGGGTCTGAACCATTCTATTTATTGCTTCTCTATCATGCGAAGCGCAGTATTGACAACAATGACCTAAATATCCATGACGAATATTTACAAATCTTGTAGGTTGTCCACACACCTTGCATTTTCCATCATTTTCTTTTTTAAGATGTTCATCATAATAATCTTTTAACTCTATTTTGTGAACATACTTTATGTGTGAAGATAATTTGCTATAATTTTCTATTTCCTTATCGCATATTTCACATTTAAGCATAACTATTACTGTCCTGGCATTACCCAATAATTTGGAGTGAAATATTGAATATTTGTAACGATTGTACCATCATTTGCATTAGCTGCATGTACCATAGAACCATTACCTAAAGAGATACCTACGTGATATGCTCCTGCACCTGTGTCATAGAAGTATAATGCTCCATACGGTGCATTCCAAATATCATAATGTCTAGTTCCCGTATAAGACTGCTGTTCTGCTGTTCTTGCTCCAATACCTGTTAAGCACTGGACCATACCTGAACAGTCCCAGCCTGATGTTGAAGTGCCTCCCCAAATATAAGGGACTCTGCCAACTGCACTTAATGCTTGCTGCACATAATCACCACCTGCAATAACAGGTTGATAATTAACAGACTGTGTATTGTTAGTGCTTCTAGTTGGTGCAACATAAGGTTTCTTTTCTAATGTGTAAATAATGTTACCATTTTCTGTTTTTTGGTCAACAACATTATACTCTGCAATATCTGAATAACCATTTTCATCTTGAGCACCATCAACTTCTTCAAGTAAATTACCATCTGTATCGTAGTAATAAGTCTTCTGCTCTACTACATTTATTTTTAATTTTTGAGAGGCTGTTTTACCAGTAATATCGATGTACTTGTATTCAATTTCATACTGTCCTACTTGGTTCTTATCGAAGTTTCCTTTTTCGATAGTCAATGCTCCTGTACCACCGTATGAACCACTAAATGCTACGACACTGTTTAAATCGTAATCTGTTGTCTTAACCATTGTAATTTCATTTTTCTTCAATTCAACTACAGGGTCTCCATCAGTTACTGACAATGAAATAGTCTTTGTCAAATCTGGTACCAAAGAAACATCATCTTTGTCTGTATAATGGAAATTAATAGATACTTTCTTTATTTGTGTGTTTTTATCTGTCAAATCAATTTCTTTATCTAAAGTAATCTCCGTCTTATCATAATCAATATCTGATTTTGTTGGGTTCTCTTTAATGTATTCATCTAAAATCATCTTCTTAATTTCTTTTTTAAGATTTTTAGGTGAATTAAATGGAAGAGATACCATCATCATTTGTTCTTCTTCAACACTTTTAATCGGTGCTAAATCTTCAGCTCGTGTTTGGGTAATCATTGAACCTGTTAGAACACCAATTAGTAATGCTGAATATATTAATGTACTTTTCCTCATTTCTCAACTTCCTTCCTATTTAGTTATTATACAACAACTATACTATTTATATCGAGAAAAAGGACTCTTCCAATTAAGGTTGAGTCCTTTAGTTTAGAAGCTTACTTCTCTTCTTCCTTCTTTTTCTTAGCTGCTAAGTAGATAATGAAACCTCCACCAACTGCTAATACTGTACCACCTGCAATTAATGCTGGGTCGATACCTTGAGTCTTCTTCTCTTCAGACTCGGAAGTTGAAGTCATATCTTCAGTCTTCTTTTCATCAGACTTCTGTTCATTAGTCTTCTTTTCATCAGACTTCTTTTCTTCGTTCTTCTTCTCTTCTTCAGCCTTCTTAGCTTCAGCAGCTTTCTTTTCTGCTTCCTTAGTAGACTGTTCAAGAGCTAACTGCTTCTGCTCTGCTTCAATACGAGCCAAGTTAGCAAGAATTGCCTTGAAACCTTCTGAAGCCTTATTTAATAATGAGATATTATTAGCAACTACTGTACTATCATGTTCTAATGAAGTCTTAGAATTTGTTAGTTCTGCTAACTTATTTACATTAGCTTCAAGGTTGCTCATAAGAGTATTGTACTCAGCTTCATGTAATCCAAGGTCATTTACTACTGTGTAGTCATCAGAATGACGAGCTTCATATTCAGACTTGAACTTAGATAACTTATCTGATTCAATCTGAGCTGCTGCTGTCTTATCAGCAAGTACAGTATTTGCTGTTGCAATTTCTGTTGTCTTTGTTGCGATGTCTGCATCATACATTGTTGGATTTAATGTTGGCAATTCTGCATTAATAGCTGCTACACGGTCATTAATATTCTTCTGAGTTTCAAGTAACTGCTTAGCTTGTTCTACTAATGTGTTTTGAGCATCTACAAGAGCTTGTTGGCCGGCTACTAATTGAGCCTTAGAATTCTTATCTGCTTCAACTGGAGCAATAGCTGCATCCTTATTAGAAATCTCAGTATTCTTATCAGAAATTTCAGTGTTCTTAGCCAAAATCTTAGATTGAATATCTGCTAGCTTACTTGCATTTTCTGCAAGAGCTGCTACAACCTTATTTAGCTCTTCTTGCTTAGCTGCTTTATCACTTACAAGAGCGTTCTTTTCAGCTGTTAACTGATTGAACTTCTTGTTTGTTTCGTTAAATTGATTTAATGCCTGCTTAGCATTTTCTAACGCGCTATTCTTTGTAGAAAGATTGCTCTCTAATGTGCTAATCTGTGTTGCTAATTGTTGTGCTTCTGTAGTAGCATTAGCAGCCATCTGTTCTAACTGAGCTAACTTCTGTTCAGCTTCAGTCTTCTTCTGAGTTGCTGTAGCCTTATCACTAGTTGCTGTATTGATTGCATTTGTTGCAGCATCAATCTTTGCCTGCTCGGCGTTAATTGTATTTACAGTTTCATCAATAGCCTGGTTGATTTCTGCTAACTTCTGTTCAGCCTGAGCCTTTTCAGCCTTCTTAGCTTCAACAGCAGCCTTTGCATTATTTAATTCTGTCTGTAATTGCTGTGGAACAACCTTATTTACCCAGTTAGTAGCAATTTCACGGAAACGCTCTTCTGTATAATAACCATTCTCTTCTGTCATGAATGCTTTCATCTTAGCATCGTCTGTAACACCTTCAGATGGATATAAAGGAATTGCATGATTCTTATCACTATAAGCACTTGATGTGTTTGATTGACCTAAAATCTCAAGTCCAACACCAGAGTAGAATGAAGGAACATTTTCTTTACCAACACCTTGACGTTGATTAGGTCCTGTCTTAGTGAACATGTAAGGAGATACTGCATATAGCTTACCATATTGGTCAGAGAACCACTTGTAGTGTCCACCGTTTGATACCTTCTCATCATCCCACCAACCCTTCATGGATTCTTTTTCATAAGTTGTGTCTGCTCCGAACCAAGCCTCTTTACCCGTTGCTGTAAATAGGTTATCTGCGCCCGGTACATATGTGTGATACCAATAATTATTAGCACCAATAGCAACTGCGATAGCCTCTGTTAACATACTACGTACATCAACCTTAACTGGTTCTAATCCAGCTTCCTTACGACGGTTGTTAAGTTCTGTAACAGTATTTACCATACGCATTAAGTTATCCTTAGCAGATGTTAGTGCTGTTTCATCACCATTTAACCATTCACGTACTGTCTTAACTTGGTTGTAATCCTTACTCTTTGAAATAACCATCTTGATTGGTGTATTCATTACGAACTCAAGGTATTCATCCCAAGTTTGAGGCTGTGTTGCTGATGCATTTAATGTACCAGTCTTCAATGTTGGAATTGAACCACCATTAGCCTTTAAGAAGTTTAAGAATGTAGAGTTATCTGTTGCTTGAGCAATCTTATCTTCTACTTCCTTCTGCTTAGCTTCAAGTGTTGCTAATTCCTGAGTCTTAGTATCTAATGAATTCTGAATATTTGTCTTTTCAGCCTCCTTGGCAACCTTAGTCTGTTCAGCTTGTGCTTTTGCTTGTTCAGCAGTTGTCTTAGCCTGAGTTTGTTCTGAAATAGTGTTATCTAAACCAGAAATCTGATTTGTAATATTAGCTACCTCATCTTTCTTCTCTTGAATTTGTGTCTTTAATTCAGGAGAAGTAATCTCTGCTAAACGAGTACGCTTAGCTTCTAAATCCTGTTCGATTGTAGAAATTTCAGCTGTAATGTCTGTTACATTCTTTTCAAGATTTTGCTTCTGAGCTGTAAGAGTTGCTTCGTTTACACCTAAAGCATCAATTTCTGACTGCTTGTTTGTAATATCCTGAGTAACTGTAGCAATTTGACTATCAAGTGTATTCTTCTCTTCAGTCTTAGCTGTTCCTGTTGCTTCTGTTTGAGACTTACTATCTTCTAGTGTCTTTAACTCAGCTTTCTTTGTTTCTAGTTCTTGTGTTAATGTTGCTTTTTGTTCTTGTAAATCAGCAAGTTGTTTTGTAACAGTATCTAATGCTGTTTGACGTGTTGCTAATTCAGCCTTCTTGTCGTTTAATGCAGAAGTCTTTGCAATTAAATCAGCTTCTAATGGAGCAATATCAGCAACCTTAGGAGTTAGTTCAGTCTGTTCCTTCTTTAAAGATTCAATCTTATCTTCTAAAGCCTTCTTGTCTGATTCTAACTTTTCTTTTTCAGAAGTTAACTTATCTACTGATGCTTGAGCTTCTGCTTGAGCATTTGTTGCTGCTGCTGAAGCTTCTGTTAATTCCGCTTCTGTCTTAGCAAGACTAGCCTTATCTGCTTCAATTTCAGCTTTCTTAGCTTCAATCTGTCTGTCTAACTCAGCACGTTCATTTGTGTACTGTGTAATCTGGCTATTTACATTCGCTAACTGACTATTAACGTTTTGTAAATTCTGTTCTTCTTGTGGTGTTCGATTGTCAACTTCAGGTTGAGACATCTGACCAACTTGTTCAGGTGTTAACTCTTCAGCTGCCATTACTGATGTAACCTGCGCACCAACCGTAACTAATGATGCTGTTGCAATGACACCCTTTGCTAAAATGTGTTTATTCTTCATTTCTTAATTTTTTACCTTTCCTTATGATAAATATATCATAAATTTTGAGCCTCTGCTCTTAACTTATTTAAACTTTGTTCGTAAATGTTGTTGTACTCATCTTTATCTATACCATATTTGTTGAGAACTTCTGATGTAGATAAACTTTTATCAATCTTACTTTTATGTAATACAACTACTCTCTCTTTTTCAGAGAGTGTTGATAACATCTCTTTTAGTCTCTTTCTGTCTAAATCTTCATGTTTATAATCATCTAAAGATTCTTTACTAATTATGTCATGATATGTAGATTCATACTCTGTGTCGAATGTTAGAATACCATCTAATTCAAGTACTCCTTTCATAAGATTTAATACACTGTATACTGTATCAACTCTCATTCTCAAGTCTTCAGCTATTGTCATAACATCATAATCTGGATGTTTGTTAATATAATTTTTAACATCATTTATATATCCCAAAATTCTCTGAGATGTATTTCCAAAAACTGCTACATTATAGGAGTTTTGTAATTCTCTAATAATGTTCATCTTTGCACCAGTTGAAACTACATAACCTTTTGTATAATCATACTCATCTTTAATAAATTTTGTTAATGCATATAAAGCATCACTACAGGCCATCTCTAATGTGTATAATCTAGAAAAATCTTTCTTTCTACTTACAAAATCCATAGCCCATTTATAAGCAAGTTCAATATTGTCTGCAATTAATGACTCGACTGAATTGTTATAAGTCTCCTCTGAAATAGATTCATCTCCATTTCGATACTTGTAAATAATCTCTCCATGATGTAAATCATGATTAAGTCTCTCTTTACCAAGAAGTCTCTCTTCTGACTTCGGTACTACCATGTTAAAATAATACCCGCTATATCTTCTTCTGCTGGTACTAGCATCACATAACATTAATTTATCCATTATTTGTCTGCTCCAATCGTTATTTAATATAATTCTATCATGGACTATGCAGATTGTAAATAGCTATTTTCTATTTTTTGATGAAATTATTAAAATTAATGCGATAAGTATTGTTACTCCTATAATCGATAAACAAGATACCGTTATTAATTCTCTATTTTTTAATAATACAATGGTTATTTGAGAAATATCTTGAGTAGGAATAAATTTTTGAACTGTATCTAAATCTCTAGATAAAATTTCTAAATTCTCTATACTATAGATACTTAAAAAAGCTTCTTGAATTAATAACACTCCTATTAGAACGAAATTAATGAATACAACTAATATAATTCCTATTTTCTTCTTCATATTTATATCTTGATTAGAGATGGAACATCTACATTATCTTCGATGTAAATACAAGTGTAGTCATCTTCATCTTCACTATTATGTAACTCAGCAAACTCTTGTTGCTCAAAGCCTTCTCCTAAACCATCTGAATTCTGTCCATCTAATTCATCTTTTAATGCAATCAGCTCTTCTTGTGTTAATAACGCATTGGAAATAATGTTAATGAAGCCTTTGTTGTTAGTAATCAAATCATACTGAATCAAAATAATCTTTTCTGATAATTCATCAGGTAAATAGTTAGCCATATTGTCTTCATCTAAATATTTTCTGGCTTCCATCCAATGTTCATCAGGAACATTGTCTGATAAATCAAAATAGGTTCTGTATAAATATTTCTCCATATTCTCTACCTCTTTTATTTATTATATATCGGTTTTTACAGATTGTACACTAGAAGCGTTCTCGCCACTATTTTGACTAAAAGTGATAGATTATACAGCTACGTCATTTTTTACCTTTTTATGGCTGTTTTTGTGGTACAGTAGGCAGCTGTTTTACGTCCTGACCACTTTTTAAAATAAAGAAAAAGTAGGCTATTTCACCTACTTAGATTGTAACTGTTTTAATAATGACATTTTGTATTCATTTGATACGTTTAAATATTTTAATGCATCAAAATTATTACTTAACAGAGTTTCTAAATCTTCATATTTTTCTGTTTCAATAGTTGCTTTAATAATCGCTTTACTTATCTCTGTCTGTCTTCTTCTATCGTGCTCATTTTTCTCTTTTCTCTCAAAGATAGAGCTACCTTGTTTTTCATTATTCTTTTCTTCCCAGTTAATATCTCTTGCAACCTTAAGAGAATTAAATTCTATTGTTCTTTCAAGTAAAGAGAAGTATTCATTCTTATCTGAATATCCCATTTTCTCTCTTACAAGATTCTCGTCAACTAATTTAATATCAACATTAAGTTCTGATGCTAGTTCCTTTACTGCTCTACTATGTTCTTTTTGGAAATTTGCCAAATCATCACCTAATAGTTCATTACCCAATTCATAAGGTCTAAATTGAAGGTATCGATTTAAATAAGCACTAAACGGAACTGTCTCTTTTTCATCAAATTTATTAAGAGCAATCATAATCCATTCTCGAATTTGACTTTCAATATCTTCATGAGAATTAATGTATGTCTTAATTGTTTCCATGTGAGGTTTCAGACACTGTTTACTAAAATTACTATAGAACATTAGGAAACCACCTAAAAAGTCTTCATCGAAATCAGATAAACTTCTCCACTTTCTTTGTACAGTATATCTAATAACGAGAGAATTAAATTCTCTACCTGTTAATTGTGATGTTAGAATCTGCTCTATATACTTAAATGATGTTGTGTAAATTTTTAACTGTTTCTTGTTTTCTCTATACACACACCAAGCATAACCTCTTAAAATGTTCTTAATTTTATACAATACATTAATGTCGTTACAGTATACCAATAAAATATTAGAAATATGTTGAGGAGTCTCAAGTAAAACATCAACTTCTGTTTTTCCTCCCCAAACTCTCGGACTAAAATCATTAGGAACTATAGCTTCTTCAATGTTTAAATTATTCTCATGATACCATTTAAAAACTTCTTTAGAATCAACTCGATATGAATTTTGTTTATGAATAATTGGTATTGTAGTCTCTTCTAAATATTTTACCAAATCTTCTCTGTCTACTTGAGATAATTTTAACCATTTATCAAAAGTGTACCACTGACCAGAATGAATTACTGCATTAATTCTAAAATCTTTATCTCTTAAAGAAAATTGTTCTTTAATCTTTTTATTGTTACAAATTTCTGGCATCTAATTCCTCCTTAAATAATACTCTAGGATATAAATAGTCGTAATTGTCCAGAATATCATAAATGATTTCTAATAATTCATGAATACCTGCTCCAGGAATTATATTAATAGTTATCTCATCTCCTCTTGAGACATTCTTATCATAATCACTAGTTACAATATAGTTTTTAAACTTATCTAAAATCTCTTGGTAGGTGTCTTCTGTATCGTAATCTAATGCAATTGTCATTGACTTAACACACATATTTTGAATCTCCTTGTTAAAATAATTATACAACAAAAAAGAGAACGTCTATTTTTCATCGTTCTCTAAAATATATGTACCATCACCGTTACGACCTATAACAGCACAACCTTTTTCTTTGGCCAATTTGGCTCTAACTTTTAACTCTTTATTAACTAACTCATCTACAACAGTCATTTCATCTAATTTTAACTGAGTATTAAATGAGATATTAACACCTCTTTGAATTCTCTTAGATATATCAGAACTCTTCTTTTCATTAACTTCCTTTAAAACAATTAAATCTGCTGTCTTTCCAAAATCTGCTAATACAAAGTCATCATAAAAATGACTCTGTTCTAAAAAGTTTACCCTATCACTGAATTCTTGACATTTTTCTGCACTATTAAAATGAGCTTCAATAGGCATCAATGGACATTTTCCAGGTTGAGCGTGACATTCACCTATACTTCCATCTTTACATCTATGATATTGTCCCATTACTCTACATCCTCTCTTTTCTTATGTCTAAATACTCTTACTCTTGTTGTATCATCTAGTTGGTAGTCTTCTACAGTGTAGTTCAACATCTGAATCATATCTAACGTTGAAGGATTCCTACTTTCTATGTATTTAAATATCTCCATGATGTCTCCTTGAAGGTTCATCTGTTCTGCACTTGGAGATACTGTCATTACAGCTGTCATCTTATAATAATTCTGCATATTCGCTAACATCTCTTCATTCGATAAGAATTGAGCATCTTTATCTTTTTCTTTTACTAAACCTTCTCTAAAGTAACTGTATGTAGATGTTTCTCTTCTTCTCCAATTGTTGGTCTGTTCAAATGCACTAATTAATATATCTTCCATCTTATCTCTAATAAATCTATCCATATTACTATTGACAACTACAGCAAAACTATCTGGAGTACACCTGTCGTAATTACTTATCCAACTCTTGTCTTTGAAATCACTTAAATTACAAACCAAATCATTATCTGGTTCAAGAATTTTTTCATCTTGTAAAACAGGATATTTCATCCTTGTCTCTTGCCACTTGTCATAATAAATAGATGCATCTGTTATGTTATCAAAATGTTTTCCATATTTACATTCACGAATAGATGCGTTACATGTCTTAACACCCTCTGGAGTAATATGAAATTTTTTACCAACTCTATTAATCACTTGTAATTTTTCTTCTCTAGAATTAATAGGAGTAGAAACATCTTCTTTTTTAATCTCCTGAGTTTGTTTAGGAGATGTTTCATTGTTGTTTTTACTATTTCCAAAAAGTTTGTCAAAAATTCCCATACTACCCTCCTAAACAACTATATTTCTTTAGAGTACTTCCAATATTAGTCTCTGTTACTTTTCCTTCTTTATTAACTTTAATATATATATCGCTAAATTTAAGAACATTAGTTTCTTCAATGATTCCTTCAACATAATCTTCACTATATTTAGAATCTTTTATATCTACGCTGTAATATAAATTAACATCTCCATTAGGTAAAATAGTAGACCTAGATAATTTTATATTCTCGATATTTGACAGATGTAATATGTTATCATTAAAAGGTTTATAATTACCACTTAAGTACTTATCTGAATTATATGTGTAATCTAAATACTTAGATGCCAAGTCATTCGCTGTTATTCTTACCAATACATGAATATTATCCTTATTTTTGAAGTCATCTTCTGTTCCTTGATAATTCCCTCTTAAATTACAACTCTTTGTTAAAAAGTCTTGTCCTATCTCATCTGCACTATCCAACTGTTTATTAGAATAATTAAAGAATTTGTCAGATATATAAATACCTCCCATTCCCATTAATATAACAAGAATAACAATAATAAAATATTTTATTTTTTCACTCATTATTTATATTTCTCCAACTCTACCTCAGCAACATTAGAATGAGACCATGTAGCACAATACTGACCTAACTTATTATCAAAGTCTTTATCTATTTCAAAGACAACTTGACCATTCTTGATACGATAAAATAATTTAACATTTAGTATTGTCTTGTCTTCTGCTTTAGTACGATACATAAATTCATCAGGAATTTCTACATCTCCTCGCTCTGGTGATGCTGAAGTCTGCCATCCTATCTCTTCAAGTGTTATATCGAAGTTTATATACTCTTTTGTTATTTCATTAATATGTATATCTTTTGTGAACCATGTTGAGTAGAAATAAGGAAAAGGATAAATTCCGTTAGGTATCTTATCTACATTAGTATATCTGTTAACTTTATAAGTCTTATTATTCAATATCTCAATAATCTCTTTTTGTTTATTAATGTAATTATCTGCTCTCGCTTGAAAGGTGTTAACTTTCTGAGCCATATTAAAATCTGTTGACGTATTTATAAAATCTTTAAATGATTCTTCTACATTCATATTTCCAGATGCTATATGAGTACTCTTAAAATTGTTGACAATAAACAATGAGACTATTAATACAGAAATTACTATAATAATACCTATTATTATCTTAACAGGTTTTCTCAGTTTTCTCTTTTTCATGTTTTACCCTTTCTATCCAGTCGTAAGCTTGTTCTTCGTTAAACCAGGCTATATAATTAAGATTATTTTCAAGAGCAGTGTTTAATTTAAGAATATCTCTTTGTGTCCATACGCCTATAGCTATATCATAAAATCCAGAGTGTTCTGAGAGCTGTTTCCATTTCTCTAATGTATTTCTATTCTCTTCATTATTTTTATCATAGAAACACCCTCCATGTGTCCAGGTGCCATTGTATTCGATGTATAAGTCCAAAGAAGGAATATAGAAGTCACATTTAAAAGGATAAACCTCTGATTTATATTGAGTTTTTAAATCCGGAAATAATTCTCTAAGTTTTAACTCAAGTTCTTTTTCCGATTTAGAACTTACAAATGTTTTGTTTTTTCTCATTGTCTCTAATCTTTTCGCTAAAACATCTTGATACTTCTCATGATACTCTTCTGATTGTGCATAATTCTCCACACCAAATTTTTCTAAACACAATGATTTCATTTTGTCTTGCATTTCAAGCGATGCATAGCCGACACCTCCATACTTATCTATCCAAGTCCTTCTCATTCTTTCTTTAAACTCATCTGTTTGTGAATAATTTTCTTTACCATATTTTTCTAATGATGTGGATTTAACTCTGTCGTGATATTCATCAGTTAAGGAATAATTTCTAACATTATATTTTTCTAAACATGTTAACTCAGCTTTATCAAGAATTTCTTGAGAAGCATATCCCATACCACCATATCTATCAACCATTGACTCGTGAATTTTAGATTTTACATCACTATTTACAAACGTACATGGTCTACAGTATCTTCTATATCCATCTCTAATACTTCTAAAACTTGTTTCTTTTCCACATACTGGACATATTCCTTCACTTTCAACTCTTATATATTCATCATAGTATTGTTTTGGTGTTAATAAATGTTTAGATTTAATATGTAGAGACAATGACATAAAACTGTTACATTCTTTTCCACAAATTTTACATTTTTCCATCATTTCACATATCCTATCTTCAATGTGTAGCCTGCATCTTTGAAATTGGTGAAAGTATATTTTCCTTGCCATTCTTCTGGACGAAGAATTCTCCAGTTCCATGTTCTAGGTGAACTATTTTCTGCACCTGACCAACCAGCAACATTCTGCTCTATAATCAATATAGTTCCATCTTCAAAAACATGTGATACGCATCCTGTGTGACCAGCCAATCCTGGACCATATTCTACACTAAATATCTCGCCGACGCTTGGGGTATTTACCTTAGGTACACCTTTCTTTTCCCAGTGTGATGTTACTTGTCCACCATTACCCATAACATTCTCTGCAGGTTGTCCATCTTTTGACCATAAACGAGCGGCTATATTTGCTGAAAAATCTGTACAATTCGCCCAATCGAAACATTTCAAGTACCAGCTTGCTTCATCTGACCATAACAGGCCTACTTTCGTTGGGTCGATTGCATAAGGTGCAATACTATCAGGTAAACCTATCTGGCGTCTAGCAACATGAGGTTCAAATCTTGTATCTGTCCATATTGAACCATCTGCTGGGTTATATGTTCCTGTACCATCTACTTTAACAGTACCATCGTTATAACTCGCATCACCGAAACCACTCGTATCAGATGCTTTACCACCGTTTACTCTTGATTTACCTAAGCCTGAACCTAACATTTTTCCAACTGAACGATTATCATTAATATATTTAACAAGTTCTGTTAAGTCATAATCTTCTTCAGAACGAACAGCTGTTTTAGCACCTGATATATCTTCACTATCTAAAGTAAATAGTTTAGAACCTTCAGTATGACCTAAAGCATTTACAACATCCATCATCGCTTTTAATTGAATAGCGCTGTTGTACCATTGTTTATTAGCTTTATAAGCTTTCATGACAATGTTAGTTGCATCTTTCCATTGTTCTGTGTCTGTTGCTTGATAACCACCTATTGATAGGTTACTAATCTCATTGTTCTGAATCATTTTAACAAGACATTCTGTATTACACTTACTATCTAACGTTGTGTTTATATAGTGATTATCTTTAAATGATTTGGCAAGATACGCAGATGCACTAGGATTTACTCCGTTGTTAGCGAAATATAAACCTATTGCATGTTCTCTTTCTGAACCGCTAATAAAATCAACATCTGGAGCTTCTGTTGATACCTTGTCATTTTGCATATTATTAGGACCATACACCTGAGTTCCAGATGATATGACCAATACTGTTATTAACAACGCTTCGATAATTAATCCGATAGGAGATATAAGAAATAGTCCTATTCCTATAATAGTACTTAATATCATGTGTCCTATCATCTGAATTCTTTTAACTACATTGTTTATATTATTAACTAGACCTTGAACTTTTTCATTTATTTTGTTTTGTCTTTGTTTGTCTACGCTCTCTTGAATCTCTTCTTGTTCTTGAGTCTCTTGTTCTTCTGTATTGTTTTGTTCCTGAGTTACTTCTGAGGTATTTTGTTCTCGAGTGGTTTCTTCTTGTTTAGTTTCTTCTTTTTCTTGATAATTTAATAGTTCGTCTCTTTCGCTCATAAAAATACCTTCCTTTCTTTTAAATTACTCTTGTTGAGATTTTAAATCTTGTTCTCTTTCCCACTCGAGATATTCTCTCTCCTCTTCCTCAGCGATTCGTAATCTATCTTCATATTCTTTTCTCTTCTCTTCGTAATCTTTTTCAATAAGAGAAAAAGCTTCTTTGTATTCTTGTAGTTCCTGTTTGGAGTAAGTTACATCGTTAAATAACTTTTCTAGTCTCTGACGTTGAGCCTGGAAATCAAACTCTTCTACATCCCTATCTCTAAAGAAATCACCTTTGTTCAAACTGAATAAGTAAGGTAACGATTTAGTCTCTGCTACATAATTTGCAACAGCGTTCATCTCTTGTTCTTTACTCCAATGATAAATTTCATCATCTGATTTTCCTGCTGCTTTGCCATCTCTTATCCATCTATCTGATACTTCACTATAATAATCTTTATAATACTGAGTTGTATCGTTCTCATCTTTAGGACCTAAAAAACTAGGATTTTTATAGTTGTCTCTCTGACCTCTATACATAATAACTTCTGATGAGTCTTGATAAATATCTGACTGATATGCTAACCAATAAGCATTTCTAATCTCATCGTTTGTCATATTCTCAATATCTGTTACATTATATTGTGATAATTCTGTCAACATCTCTGTTACATCTATTTCATCATCTTCATCATTCATAGAAGTAATAATATGAACTAAACCTTCTTGAATTTCTGGATTAATTGTGTAATCTAATTTGTTTTTAATTCTATTATACTTTAATATAACATTATCATTAAATCTATTACATTCTTCTTGTGTATGTAAATGAGGTGCCCCTTCTTTCATATATGGACAATTTCCAGGCTTCGCTGTACATTTTCTCCATACTCCATCTACTAAATGTTGCATACTTTTATATCTCCTTTTTATTTACTTTATTCTATCTATGTGTTATAATGAATATATCGGAAAGGTAAGGTGTTTCTATGGTAAAACAGGTTGATTATGATAAATACATAGAAATGATTCAAAGTAATAGATTTGATAATGTTATCAATAGTCTTAGAACAGATATTGCAGATTATATTGTCAATGTTCTAAAAATGAAAGACAAAACAGATAGTTATTTTACTTTAAATATAGAGAAAAGTATGAACAACGCTAATCTTGCATCTTTCTCCTTTGCTACTATTTCTACAGATAATTTCTCTAAACCTCATCAAAAGGTGTTAACTGTAAATAAACAGTTTTTAGTAAACTGCGGTCTACTTGGTAGAAAAGATGTTCTAATCGATACAATTAAACATGAATTAGTTCATTTCTATGTTGCTCAGACAATTTCACCTAAAGATGCTGCTGATGGAGAATTTGCATTTGAAATGGCATTAAAGAAATATGGTGCACCTTCTTCTAACGCAACACCAGAAGAAAAGAGATTTACAAGAGTAGTCAGTGCACCTTCCTATTCAACGTTGTATGCAACAAATATTGGTGAAGCTGTAGGTATTCCATTCATTGGACCTAAGTCACTCTGTAATATTACAGTTGGCGATAAACATTATAAGTATCTCGAAGCAAGAAAAGTAATTGTTGAAATGGAATAGTAAAAAACACCCCTAATAATAAGAG
>QWCW01000604.1_pt1 | contig 18666 bp, 11 predicted proteins | sample 1972691 | NCBI WGS metagenome assembly QWCW01 (sample SAMN09866698, study PRJNA288562) | Human oral metagenome isolate pre2_saliva, whole genome shotgun sequencing... | reverse complement strand
GAATCAGCGGGATTTTCTTTGAAGTGCGCCCCCTGGGACTCGAACCCAGAACCCATTGATTAAGAGTCAATTGCTCTGCCAATTGAGCTAGAGGCGCTTGTTTGTTTTTTGAAGGTTTCCCTTGCAACAGAAAAATACTATACGCGGTTTTTTGTGGTGTGCGCAAGTTGATTTAGGGTGAGCCTGGACACATTGTTTGGGTGGGGTGTGTGGGACACTAGACTGTGTGTATTGCATGGGGCGCGTCCGCCCTTGGTACTGTGTGGAGCGCATCCGCCGCTCCCCTGCTGATTTCTATTGATGTTTTGAGGAGTTATTGATGAGCGTTCGTCTTGAGCCGGGCACCCCGGCACCTGCTTTTACCCTTGCTGATGCGTCGGGTGTGGAGCACAGCCTGAGCGATTATGCGGGTAGCAAGGTGATTTTGTATTTCTACCCGAAGGCTTCGACTCCGGGTTGCACGAAGGAGGCGTGCGATTTCCGCGATAATTTGGCGTCGTTGAAGTCGTTGGGTTACGTGGTGTTGGGTGTTTCTCCGGACTCGCCGGCGGCTATTGCTCGTTTTGTGGAGAAGGAGTCGTTGACGTTCCCGCTGCTGTCTGATGCTGATCATGCGGTGGCTGAGGCGTATGGTGCGTGGGGTGAGAAGAAGAATTACGGCAGGGTGTATGAGGGTCTGATTCGTTCGACGTTTGTGATTGATGAGCAGGGTGTTATTTCTGTGGCTCAGTACAATGTGCGTGCGACGGGTCATGTGGCGAAGTTGCGTCGTGATTTGGGTATTGACCCGAAGTAGAGTCACGTTTTCTGGGGTTTGCGTATCGCTGTTCTACTGCTTCTTGAGGGGGTTGTTGTTCGGCGTGTTTGCGGACTTTTTGCCCTATGGGGGCTTCTTTTAAGGCTTGGAGAACCTTGGTTCCTGGTGTACACTAATTTTTTGTTGCCTCAGACGCATGTATCTTCGGATGTGGGGTGACGCTACGCGCGAGTGGTGAAATTGGCAGACACGCAGGATTTAGGTTCCTGTGCCTTATGGCGTGGGGGTTCAAGTCCCCCCTCGCGCACACACATTCACATTGGGCCCGCCGTCACGGTTTTCGTGGCGGCGGGTTCTCTTGTATGTGCCTTGCCGGGGTGGGTGTGTCTCGCCTGGTTGGGTGTTGAACCGTTATCCTGAGAGATAAGCATCCGCGACGGAAGAGAGGACCCTCCCGTGCAGCATCAGCCTTATGCATCGTCAGCTGTTGGCAGTTCTGATGCGCTGCTGCGAGCCACTGCCGGCTCGAGTGGCTTGAGTCGACGTGCCGTTTTGCGTTTTGGCGCGCTTTTTAGTGCTGGTTTGGCGCTTTCTGCGTGTTCTGGTCAGTCTTCTGCTGGTTCTTCGGCGAGTGCGAGCGCGTCGTCTGCTGATGCGCGTCGTGTGTTTCGGTTTGCGCAGGGTGCGGCGCCGTTGGGTTTGGATCCGGCGTTGTTTCCTGTGGCGAGTACGTATCAGGTGACGGCGCAGGTTTTGCAAACGTTGTTGGTGGCGAATCATTACACGGGTGATCCTGAGGTTCAGGATTCGTTGTGTAGTGAGTGGACGGTTTCTGATGACCGTTTGGTGCATACGTTTGTGTTGCGTGAGGCTCATTTTAGTAACGGTTCTGCGTTGACTGCGGATGCTGTGGTGCAGAATTTCCAGAGGTGGCAGGCGTTGGCTACGGGTGAGGGTACTGTTGCTTTGGCGGTGCCTGCTCAGCCGTTGTTTGCGTGGGGTTTTGGTGTGCCGAAGCCGGGTTCTATTGATCCTTCGGCGGTGGAGCCTGCGCCTGTTCAGGCGTCTCCGTCGGGTGCGGCTACCCCGTCTGCTTCAGTGAGTGCGTCTGCTTCTGCAAGTGCTTCCCCGTCTGCTTCTGCGAGTGTTTCTGAGACTGCTACCCCGAGCGCGTCTGCTTCTGCATCGGCTTCTGATGCTGCGCATCCGAGTGAGAAGAAGGGTGCGCAGAAGTCGGATTCCGCTCAGTCCTCTGTGGTGCAGTCGTTCTTGCCGCTGGTTTCGTCGGTGGTGGCGAAGGATAACTCTGTGGTGGTGACGCTGTCGCGTCCTTCGTTGGCGTTCCCGCGTATTTTGACGCAGCAGGCGTTCGGCATTATTGACCCGTCGCTGTTTGGTTCTGACCAGAAGCTGACGGGTAACCCGGTGGGTACGGGTGCGTTCCGTGTTGAGTCGTTCAAGGACGGCACGGTGCGTCTGCTGAAGAATACCCATTTTGATGGTCAGCAGCCTGAGCTGGATGAGATTCAGATTTCGACTCTCACTTCGTCGGATAAGCGTTATTTTGCGCTGATGGAGGGTCACATTGATGCGTGTGATCAGGTGAATTCTTCTGATCTGGGTCAGTTGGCGCGTGATGGTTATCAGACGCCGGGCCGTGACCCGTTCTCGCTGGTGTATTTGAGCCTGAATACGGCGCATCCGGTGTTGAAGAATATTTCGGTGCGTCGCGCTATTTCGCATGCGGTGGATCGTGGCGCGCTACGTCAGTATTACCCGCAGGGCACCTCGGATGCGCAGACGCTGATTTCGCCGTCGTTCCGCATTAAAGCTGATGACGCGAAGGATTACACGGACCGCAATCAGGATATGGCGCGCTCGCTGTTGGCGACTGCTGGGTACGACAATCAGGTGATTGAGTGCTACTACCCTGCCGATGTGTCTCTGCCGTGGATGGATACTCCGCAGAAGGTGTATTCGGAGATGGTGGCTTCGCTGATTGAGGTGGGTCTGAATATTAAGCCGGTGCCTCTGCCGTGGTCTGAGTATCTGTCGAAGAGCCGTGAGGTTTCTTCTGAGCGCGGTATTACCTTGGCGGGTTTCTACGGCATGTACCGTGACCCGTATGCGTTCTTCGGTCCGGTGTTGGCGCCGCTGATTGCTGAGCATCAGGTGCGTTCGTTGATTGCTAATGCACCGTCGGATATGACGACTGGTTTGACGAAGAAGAGTTCTGAGGTGCCGTCATCGGGTGGTGCAAATTCGAATGTGTGGATTTCTGCGACTCCGAGCCCGCAGCCGAGTTATTCGCCGGATCCGTTGACGCCTGAGGAGGAGGCTTCGGCTTCTGCTTCGCCGAGCCCGTCGGCATCGCCTTCACCTTCGCCTACTGCTGTGGCGGTGGCGCCGTCGCCTCGTTTTACGCAGATTTTGGAGGCGATTCGTACCGCAGACTCTGCCGATTCGGTGGATTCGCAGCGTGAGTTGTATGCGAAGGTTGTGTCTCAGCTGGGTCAGTTCATGCCGGCGGTTCCGTTGCTGAATGTGACGTCGAAGGTGGCGGTGAGCCGTGAGGTTCAGGGCTATCAGACGGAGCAGAATGCGATTGAGCTGTTTGGAAAACTGCGTAAGTTGTAGCCTGCGTTTTTAGCTTTTGTGGAAAGGGGCGCATCCCGATTGGGATGCACCCCTTTCGCCGCGTTTAGGGCTTTCGTGGGGCTTTCGGGGAGCCGGTGGGCGGGTGTTGCTGAGGGTGTTGCTGTAGGTGCTGCTGAAGGTGTTGCCGAGACTGCCCTGGGTTATTGCCGGCGGGTGTAGCAAATGCACGCGATTACGGGTCTTTTCGACCCTAAGAGATTTATTGATATGAACTGCAACACTCTCTCTCGTTTTGTGGATTCTGACTATGCCAACCCCACTAAAAGGAGTAGGCTAGATGATGTACCCCACATTCACTGTGCCCAGGCCGGGCACCCGCACCCCTAAGGGAGAACTCAGTGGTAGCACGTACTGAACGAACCGACGTCGTCCTGGTCGGCGGCGGCATCATGAGCGCCACCCTCGGCGTGTTCCTCAAGGAGCTCGAACCGACCTGGAATATTATCCTACTCGAACGCCTCGACAAGGTTGCTCAGGAATCCTCCAACCCCTGGAATAACGCAGGTACCGGCCACTCGGCACTGTGCGAGCTCAACTACGCCCCCGCTGGTCCCGACGGTACTGTCTCCGCTGCCAAGGCACTGAACATTAACGAGCAGTTCCAGATTTCCCGCCAGTTCTGGGCATCCCTGGCTGAGAAGAATATTCTGACTGACACCAGCTTCATCAACCCGGTCCCCCACATGTCCCTGGTCTTCGGCGAAGACCACTCCAAGTACCTGGCTGCGCGCTACGATTCTTTCCGCAAGGAGAAGCTCTTCGAGCGTATGCAGTTCTCCAATGACCGCGAGAAGATTGGCGAATGGGCACCGCTGACCGTCAAGGGTCGCAAGGGTAACGAGCCGATGGCTGCAACCTGGTCCCCCGAAGGTACCGACGTGAACTTCGGCTCCCTCACCGAGCAGCTGGTCGATTACCTGCAGACCAAGGGTGTTGAGGTTCGCTACGGCTACCAGGTCACCAACCTGAACCGCGAGTCGAACGGCTCCTGGCAGGTTCAGGCGATTAACCGCATCAACAAGGATGAGCCTCTGAGCATCAACGCGAAGTTCGTGTTCCTCGGTGCCGGCGGTGGCGCCCTGCACCTGCTGCAGAAGTCCGGCATTGAAGAGGGTAAGGGCTACGGCGGCTTCCCCGTCTCCGGTCTGTTCCTGCGCAACACCCACGAGGCAACCGCAAACCAGCACAACGCTAAGGTGTACGGTCAGGCTTCGGTGGGTGCACCCCCCATGTCTGTTCCCCACCTGGACACCCGCTACGTGGACGGCAAGCGTGCTCTGCTCTTCGGCCCCTACGCAGGTTTCAAGACCAACTTCCTGAAGCAGGGCTCCCTGCTGGATCTGCCGCTGTCCCTGCGCCTGCACAACCTGTACCCCATGACCCGTGCAGGTCTGGATAACTTCTCCCTGGTCAAGTACCTGCTCTCCGAGCTGGTCAAGGACAAGAACGCACGCCTGGAGACCCTGCACCAGTACTACCCCGAGGCTGTTGGCGGCGAGTGGGAGCTCATCGAGGCTGGTCAGCGCGTTCAGATTATGAAGAAGGACGCGAAGAAGGGCGGCATCCTGCAGTTCGGTACCGAGGTTGTCTCCGCAGCGGACGGCTCCATCGCAGCTCTGCTGGGTGCATCCCCCGGTGCTTCCACCGCGGCTCCGATTATGCTGAACCTGCTGGCTAAGTGCTTCCCCTCCAAGATTGCCGGTTGGGAGCCTCGCCTGAAGGAGCTTATCCCCGGTTACGGCGTGAAGCTCAACGACAACCCGGATCTGGCTGATGAGCTGATGGCTCACACCGCTAAGGTTCTGGGTATTCACAACTAGTTTTCAGTTAGGCTCAGCAGGTAGCTTTAAACCCAAGCTGACAAGCCTTTTTTGAGGCTTTTCGGGGCGGTTACCCTTTCTAACTGACCGACAGGTCAGCTATCTGCACTCGCAGAAAAATGCGGGAGGGTTAGAAAACCCTATAATGTCACCGCAGGGGCGGGAAGGACAGCTCATTGTTCTCCTCGCCCCTTCTGTGCGCCCACACGCTGAAGCTCATAGGCGCACCACTGTGTACACCCCACTCATTCAAGGAGCCCCATTGGCTGCACACACCGGCTCTTCCACGGACACCTCCTCAACCCAGGTATCCACCGGAGCTCGACGCGGACTCTTCTCCCGTAAGAAGAAGCCCGCAGCCCCCAAGTACGCAAGCGTGAAACTGCGCGACTTCCCCAAGGGCAGCATTCTCTACATTCTGCGCCGTGCCATCTACAAATTCGGCGCAAACGGCGGCACCGACATGGCGGCAGCACTCACCTACTTCACCGTGCTGTCCATCTTCCCCGCCCTGCTGGCGATCGTCTCCCTACTGGGCGTATTCGGTCACGGTGAGGAAAGCGCCGCCGTCATCCTCGCCTTCCTCAAAGACAACGCGCCCGCCCAGATGTACGCCATTATGGAAGACCCCATCAAGCAGATTACCGGCGACCATGGCGCAGGCCTGGTGCTGTTGACCGGTATCCTCAGTGCGCTCTGGTCCGCCTCCGGGTACACCGGATCCTTCGGCCGAGCTCTCAACACGGTCTACAACGTGCGTGAAGGCCGCCCCGGCTGGATACTCAAACCCATCAACGTGTTCGTCACCGCCGTGCTCATCATCCTCGTGGTACTCATGATGCTCATGATGCTGCTGGGCGTAACCGTCCTGGACATGGTCGGTCAGTACGTACCCGAAACCGTCAATATGGAGCTCATCAAGCTCATCTGGCTCAACGGCCGCTGGGTCCTCATCCTGTTCATGGCAATCGGGCTCATCACCCTGCTGTACGCCGCCACCCCGAACGTGCGCCGCTTCAAACAGTGGAAACTCTCCCCCGGTGCGGCGCTCGCCCTCTTCGGCATGGGCCTGGGCGGTTTCGGATTCACCCTCTACGCCAACAACTTCAGCAAGTACAACGCCACCTACGGCCTCATTGGTGGTGTGATTGTGATGTTGCTGTTCATCTGGATTATGAACAATATGCTTCTCTTCGGCGCGGAACGCCTCATGTCCGCCGGACGCGAATTGCAGCAGCAGGCGGCAGGCCAGGGCATGCTCCCCAAGCCGAAGGGCCCCTCCATTGCGGATCGCGTGCAGAAGGCGGTGGACACCAACACCACCATGATTCGCACGCTCATTGCCGACGGTAAGGAACGCATCGAAAACGGTAAGGAGCAGCTGCAGCAGAAGCAGGCGAAGGCAGACGCCACGGCGGAAGCTACCGAGTCTGAGGCGAAGGCTGACTCTCAGCAGAAGGCACTCTTCGACCCGGGCACCGATAACTCAACCGATGCGGCACAGAAGAACTAAGCGGCAGCCGAGCGCTCACCCACCATGCGTGTGAAGGGCGCGGGACAGAAACCCTGGTCACTAAGATAGACATATGACCAGTGCAGATTTCTCTCCCGCGCCCTTTGCTGTACCCAATGCAGCAACACCCACCGTCGTGCTCCCCGACCTCGAGTACACCCTCTACCAGCCGCAGCAGCTCAAAAGCCGCATCCCCGCCCTCATGATTCACGGCTTCGCCACCCGCGGCGAACAGCTCTACGGCGGCACCAGCTGGATCCGCCAATACCTACGCGCCGGATACCCCGTGCTGATCGTTACCCTGCCCTACCACTCAGACGAATACCTCAAAGACCCCGAATCCATGCACGCCATCGACTGCAAGCTCCCCGACAACACGAGCGTGCGCAGCCGCACAATTCCGTTCGATTCGGTGCCCCCTGTCGATGCTGCAGGTCAGCCGCTGACCCCCATGCACCTGTTCACCAATCTGCTCGCCCAGAACGACCTCGGCGTTGAACTGGAGCCCCGCGCGCACGTTATCGGTTTCTCCTTCGGCGCCCGCGTCGGCTGGGAACTCGCCCTCACCCACCCGGAGGCGGTCGCGTCCCTCACCCTGGGCGGCCTGCCCCTACACGACCACCTCATTACCCTGCGTTCCATGCTCGAAGCGCACGAGGGAACCAGCGTCACGGCGGATAGTGAAACCCCGGCGGCGGACTCCACCGACGAGGCGATTGCCTCCTTCACCTCGATTATTGACAACTCCCCCATTCAGCCCGACGCACTGCTGAAGTTCGTGCGGATTCCCTTCGGCCCGTTCTTCGACGTGCCCGCCCTGCGTGCCGGATCCCCGAACCTACCTGCCGGTCACCCGGGCGCGCATCCGCACGCACCCGTTGCTGTCGTGCTCGGCGACGCGGACACCATCGCCGCCGACGGTGCCGAACTCTACGACATGGTGCGCGGCAACAACCCGCTCAACCGTTTCATCTCCCTGCCCGGCCGCGACCACGTGAACGCACTGACCTCGGGCGCGTTCCGACGCGGCGCGCTCGCCTTCGCAGCAGAGGTGGAGGCGGCAGAGTAAGTAGCCGCAGGCTACGCGGGTTCCGGGCGGGTTGAGTTACAACGTCATAAAACGTCACATTCACCTGGGGGCTTCACGCTCAGCCCCGGGGTGCATCAGGTATGCCTTAGCTCTTAGAATGGGAACGTATCAAAAAACCTTTATCTGCGGTTGAGCCTCAGCCGCGCCTCAGCAAAGGAGCACCATGCACAAGGTTAAGGCTGTCGTAGCCCTCGCCCAGGACGCGCCCGTCACCGTCACCACCATCAACGTACCCGACCCCGGCAAGGGAGAAGCACTCGTCAAGGTCCTCACCTGCGGTGTCTGCCAGACCGACCACCACTACGTCACCGGCGGCGTCGGCCAGGACTTCCCCTACCTGCTCGGCCACGAGTCCGCAGGTATCGTTGAGGCTGTCGGCGATGACGTCACCGACATCGCCCCCGGCGACCTGGTCATCCTCAACTGGCGTGCCGTCTGCGGCGAATGCCGCGCATGCCGCAAGGGCCAGCCGCAGTACTGCTTCGCAACCCACAACGCAACCCAGAAGATGACCCTCGAGGACGGTACCGAACTCACCCCCGCACTGGGTATCGGCTCCTTCGCTGAGAAGACCCTCGTCGCAGCTGGCCAGTGCACCAAGATCACCGCTGACATCAGCCCCGAACAGTACGCAGCCATCGGTCTGCTCGGCTGCGGCGTCACCGCAGGTCTGGGCGCTGTGCTGAACACCGGTGAGCTCAAGCGCGGCGAGTCCGTGGCAGTCATCGGCTGTGGCGGCGTCGGCACCGCAGCAATCGCAGGCGCACAGCTCGGTGGCGCAACCACCATCATCGCCGTCGACATCGACGAGGATAAGCTGGCACGCGCACGCGAACACGGCGCAACCCACACCGTGAACTCCTCCAAGGTCGACCCCGTCGAGGCCATCAAGGAACTCACCGGCGGCTTCGGTGCAGACCTCGTCATCGACGCTGTCGGCATCGCCCCCACCTTCAAGCAGGCATTCGAAGCACGCGACCTGGCTGGCCGCGTCGTCCTCGTCGGCGTGCCCGCACCCGGCACCACTTGGGACATCCCGCTGGATGAGGTGTTCGGCCGCGGCGGCTCCATCAAGAGCGCATGGTACGGCGACACCCTGCCCTCCCGCGACTTCCCCGAATTCGTGGACCAGTACCTGCTCGGCCGCCTCGACCTGGACGGCTTCGTCTCCGAGCGCATCCGCCTCGAAGACGTCAACGAAGCATTCGAAACCATGAAGACCGGCCGCGTGCTGCGCTCGGTCGTGGAACTCTAGGAGCGTAGCGTGAGCGAACGTATTGAACGAGTCGTCACCTCCGGCACCTTCTCGCTGGACGGCGGCTGCTGGGACGTCGACAACAACGTCTGGATCATCGGCAATGACTCCTCCGTGATCATCATTGACCCCGCCCACGACGTCGACAAGATCTCCCGCACCGTCGCAGGCCGCACCGTGGAGAAGATTCTGCTGACCCACGCCCACGACGACCACATCCGCAGCGCCAAGGAGGCGGCAGAACGCTTCGGCGCACCCGTCTACCTGAACCCCGCAGACCGTGTGCTCTGGGAAATGGTGTACCCTTCCTGGGACTTCGACCACGAACTCGCTGACGGCGATGTACTGCGCATCGGCGACACCGAACTGAAGGTCCTCGCCACCCCCGGCCATTCCCCCGGCTCCGTGTGCTTCTACGCACCCACCCTCAGCTGGGAAAACAGCGAAGGCGTCGTCTTCTCCGGCGACACCCTCTTCAACGGCGGCCCCGGCGCAACCGGACGCTCCTACAGCGACTTCGACACCATCATCGAGTCGATCTCGACCCGCCTGCTGACCCTGCCCGAGTCCACCGCGGTCCTCACCGGCCACGGCGACAGCACCGGCATCGGCCTGGAAACACCCGAGCTTCCGGCATGGATCAAGCGCGGTCACTAAACTGTAGCCTCACGCTGAGGCTCTCACACTGAGGTTCTCAGGCCGAGGTTCACCACAAACCGAGCACGGTACGCAAAAGGCGGATGCCCCACCACCTGCAGAAGGTGGCGGGGCATCCGCCTTTAAACATGCGCTAACGACGTTCCAACTGATCCCAAGGAGTCAGCTGCTCCTCATGCTCCTCACGCCACAGGTAGCCGTACAAATGACCCAACGCAAAATACAGCGTCGCAATAATCACCGGCACCATAAACGCATTACGGTAATACGGAGCGTCACCCATATAGCCGCCCCACATACTACCCATCGCAAGACCAATACCCAGCATCGAGCGGGTAAAGAAGCTCGCCTGCGCATCAGGAATATGCTTGAGCGAACGGTTCAGCCACAGCTCATGACCGCCAAACGCCACACCCAGCACCGCACCACACAGCACCAACGCATAGAAAATCGTGGACGTATCATCACTCGCCGGCAAATACAGGGCACCCATAATCAGCAGAACGCCGCTCACCAACCAACCATGCCACGGGTTCACCGAACGGGCACCCAAAACCACGGGGAAAGACACAAGCACCATCGCGCCGGTACCGGTCGCAACCATCGCCATGAACAGGTTCATCGAACCGTGAATCAGCGAGAAGCCCAGCAGACCCGAACCGACCGCGCCCATACACGCACCCAGCAGCACCAGACCAAGAATCAACACCACCGTCTGCTTATTCGGACGGACCAGATTCTTCGGCGGAGACATGCGAATACGCGAAATATCCGGCAGCCACATCGGCGCGGCCAGAACCACAATGAACAGTAGCGCATCCAGAATCATCGTGATCCAGAAGCCCGCATACTCATGATTCGGGGTGAGGTACGCATCGCCCAGCCGCACCAGCAGAGCAGCCAGCGGGTACATCGACAGGTTCGCCGTCGTCCCCCAAGAAACAGCTGTCGACAAGCGAACATCACTGTACTTATAGTTGCGGCGGTACAGCGACTCCAACGCAAACGGCGTCCACGGCGGAGTCGTAAAACCCATCGCCACGCAAGAGAGCGCATGGTATGTCGTACTCACGTTATTCGGGTCAACCGTCAAACGCCAACCAATGACCAGCATATTCAGCACCGCAGCAATATTCAGCACCGACGTAATCGCCAGCAACGCCCTCAAACCCAGGGCACGCACCAGCATCGGGCCGAGCATAATCTGCACCGAATACGCGCCAGCAAACGCCGCCACCGCATAGCCGCCATCATGCACACTACCCAGGTGGCTCGCCAACAGAATATACAGCGCAAACGCCGAAGAAGCCGCCGGAATATGGAACAGAATCGTCAACACATTACGGGCAAAGCCCTCATCACGGAGCACACCGCGCAGATGGTAACGCTGCTCCTTACCGTTACGCAGGAACAACGCCCAATGCTGACGCAAAATATCCGGCACCGAGGCGTTCGTATTAACCTCATCCGCAGTAGGAACCGGTCGCGGCGGCAACTCCTGCAACACGTGGTCGTTACTGCGCACCACATCCGTCAAGGACGTACCCGGAACCGTTGGAATACCCGTGCCCGAAGCACACGACTTATCCGGCGAATCGGAGGCGGGTGCCACCTTCATGGTGCGCGGAGGAACCTTCGGCGCGGATGCGTTAGTGTGTGCATCAGCCGAAGGTTCCACACGATACGTTGAATTCGGTGCCCTGTCCTGAGGTGTCGAGGTCATCATCTCTTTCACGAATAAGCCGCCGGACATGCCATAACAGCAGCCCGGAAGCGAATTTATGCCTACTAGGAGTTTACCCTCACCGAGGAGCCGTTCTGACCCTTTTCAACCACAATCTGGGCGGGAATACGGTTCTTCATCTCCTCCACATGCGAAATCAGGCCAATAGTGCGGCCACTATCACGCAGCGATTCGATCGTGCCCATCACCATGTCCAGAGTTTCGGCGTCCAGCGTGCCAAAGCCCTCATCAATGAAGAGGGTATCCAACTCGATACCGCCATTATTCGCCTGAACAATCTCAGCCAGACCCAACGCCAACGACAGCGACGCCAAGAACGACTCACCGCCGGACAGTGACGACGCCTCACGCGGCTCGCCCGTCCAGGTGTCGGTAATCTCCAGGTTCAGGCCGCCGCCGGAACGGCTACCCTTCGCACGGTGATCGCTGAACACCATGCCGTAGCGGCCCTCACTCATGCGATCCAGGTGCAGTGACGCCGAGTGCAGAATCCGCTCGAACTCGGCACCCAGCACATAGCTGACCAGGTCAACCTGATGCTCATAACCGCCCAGCGTATCACCGCGGGCAGCCGCCGCCAGGTTCGCCAGCATCTGCCCACGGTCATAACGCTGCGCCGTCTTTGCACGGAACGCCGCATACTCGCCACGCAGCGCTTGCAAAGAACGCAGCAGGCTCTCCCGCTCACCCTCACGAAGAGTCAAACGGTGAACCGCCGCGCGCAACTGCTCAACCCGCTCACGCACGCCCTGCAGGTCATCCGGTGCCTGCTCACCAGCGGCAACACGGGCCGCCACCGCAACAATTGCCTCACGGCCAAAGCCCTCAAGGAGGCGGGCATGCTCCAGCTCGTACGCGGCAACAGCCTGCTCCAGGGCGTCGACGCGCTCAGGGGTGCGGACCGCCGCATGAACCAGCTCGGCGCTCTCAAACGCAGACTCGCCCAACAGGCGCTGCGCCTGCGCCGCCGCCAGAGCATGACGCTCACGCGCCTGCCCCAACAGCAACACCGCACGAGCAAGACGCTGATGCGCCGCACGGTAGCCCTCCACAGACTCAACACGCTGCGCAAAGCCCACCGTCGCACGAGCAGGCGCCAAATCAGCCGCGGTAGCCTCACAGCGCGCCGCAGCGTCACGGTGACGAGTCTGAGCCTCAACCGCCGCGCCCTCGATGGTGCGTAGCGCCTCCTGAGCCTTCTGCAGCTCAACCCGCACCCGCTCAACCTTCACCAGCACGCCGTCACGCGCCGTCACGCGTGACTGAGCCTGCGCGAGGCGGGTCTGCGCCTGCTGCAGCTGCGCGGCAGTCTGCTCAACATCGCACTCGCCCTGGGCAGCCAGAGTCTCGTACTGGGTGCGGGCGGCGGCAAGCGCCTCGGAGGCTTCCTGATGCGCCTTGGTAGCCCGGTCCTTAGCGAGTTCGTGGGTGCGCGCCTGCTTGTGCGCCTTGTCTTCACGCTCCTTGGCGGCGTCCAGGTCGGCACGCTCAACCAGCTGCTCACCCTCGGCAATCTGCGCCGGGGCGGGGTGCTCCACCGAACCGCAAACCGCGCAGGGTTCGCCGTCCTTGAGTTCGCGCGCCAGCAGAGAGGACGCCTGGGCGAGGCGCAGCACCTGCAGGTTCTTGAACTCCTCCGTCGCGGCGAGCGCCTGCTGAGCCGAAGCCTGCCACTTTTCCTGCGCCTTCTGCTCGGTGGTGGCGGTGCGCTTGCTCTGCTTCTGGGCAGCGGCGACCGCGGCGGAGGCGGCATCGAGCTTCTGCTGCATCTGCTGAGCGGCATCGTGCTTCTGCTGCACCTCGGTGACCAGATGCGCGGCGAGGGTACGCTCCTCGTCGGCGGTGCTGTAGCCGGAGAGTTCTTCAGCGAGCTGCTCGGCCTGGGCGGTCAGGTCGCTCAGGGTCTTTTCGGCACGCGACTTGTCCTGTTCGAGGGCGTTAGCCTGCTTCAGCAGGGCGGCTGCGGCGGCTTCCTCCTCGGTAAGCTGTGCGTCCTTCTTCTGCAGGACGCGCAGGGTGTCGAGGAGCGCTTCGAGCTGGGCTTCCTGCTCGGCGGGTTCAAGGGAAGGGAGCGCGGCGAAGGTTGTCTCCTCGGGGAAGGTGACGTCTTCCGCGGTTTCCTCATCGCGCAGTGCCGTAAGCAGGGCATTGCCGTTCTCCTCCAGCGCGGAAGCACACGCCGCCTGGTCCTGTTCCCGTGCGGCGAGCGCCTGCGATTCGGCGTGGACCTGCGTGTACTGTGCGTGCAGAGGCGCGGCGGCACGCGCCTGCGCCAGCTCTTCACGCTGCGCCTTGTGCTCGTCGGCGCGTTCGGTCAGGCGGGTGCGGCGTTCGCAGAGCTGCTCGTATTCGCGCCAGTCGGCCTGCAGCTGGGCGCGTTCGGCGAGCAGGCGGGTGTTCTGGTCGGCTTCGTTGGTGAGGCGCTGCTGTTCCTGCTTTTCGCGTGCGGAGGTTTCGCGGGCGCGTTCTGCTCCGCCGGCGACCCATGCGTCGAGGGTTTCGGCAGTGACGTTCTCAGCGGTGAGGTTTTCCGGCTCCTCCCCCGCCTCCACAGACCCTTCAACAGCAGAGCCCTCGGTATCGGTGCCCTCAGCATCCGTATCTACAGCATCCAGTAGTGCCTGTAGGGCGAGCATTTCTGCGCGGGCACGTTCGAGGTAGCCGCGCTGGGTGTTTTCGTCCTGGGCGACTTCCTGCTGGGCGGTTTTCGCTTCCTCGGTGAGTGCAGCGAAGAGCTGTTCGTAGTGTTCGACGGGGAACATCTTTTTGAGCAGTTCTTTGCGTTCTTTGGGCTTGGACTTGAGGAATTGCGCGAACTGGCCCTGCGGCAGGAGCACGACTTTGAGGAATTGTTCTTTGGTCAGGTGGGTGCGTTCGGCGATGGTGCGGTTGACTTCGGCGACGCTGCTGGAGATGGGGGTCCAGGCTTTTTCGTCGGCGGGGTCGGCGCCGGGTGCAAGTTCGGCGAGGGCGGCTTTGGCGCTTTCTTCGCGCATCTGGCCTTTGCGGGCGCCGCGGGTGATGGGTTTGTTGTAGGCGGGGGTACGGTCGATGCGCAGGCGCTTGCCGTGGAGGGTGACGTCGAGTAGCACGCGCGGTTTGGTGCCGCTGTGTGCAGCGTAGGTGGAGTGCAGTTTGGCGGATTCGCGGTCGCTGCTGGTTTCGCCGTAGAGGGCGTAGCAGATGGCGTCGAGGATGGTGGTTTTGCCGGCGCCGGTGGGGCCGTTGAGTAGGAATACGCCGGCGTTGTTGAGGGTGTCGAAGTTGATTTCTTGGCGCTTGGGGTATGCCATGAAGGCTTCGAATTCGAGGGTGTGCAGGATCATGCGTTGTCCTTGTGGCTGCTGATGTGGTCGTTGAGGGTGGTGATGACGTCGCGTTCTTCGCTGGTGAGGGGGCGGTTGCGTACGTATTGGTGGAATTGGTCGAAGGTGTCGACGGGGTTGGCGTCGCGGGTGAGGGGCGCGGCGGCGGGTTTTTCGGCGGCGGGTTGGGTGCTGCGGTAGCTGAAGTGGGAGATGGTTTCGTAGCGGCTGCGCAGGCGGTCGACGGCGCCGACGGGTAGGGTTTCGTCGGTGAGTTCGATGCGGCAGTAGTAGCCGTGTTCGTAGTCGGTGTGTTCGGGGCTGTTGAGTAGCTGCTCCATGGTGCCGCGCAGGGTTTTCATGTGTACGCGGGTTGCCCATTCGTGGCCGCTGATGGTGGGTTCTTCGCCGGGGGTGAGTTCGATGAGGTAGGCGCCGTTGCGGTTGTGTTCTTCGCTGAATGAAAAGCCCAGCGGGGAGCCGCTGTAGCGGATGGTGTGGGTGACGGGGTATCGCTTGTGGATGTGGCCGAGCGCTACGTAGTCGAAGCCGTCGAAGAGGGAGGCGGGTACCCAGTCGATGCCGCCGACGCTGATGTCGCGTTCGGAGTCGCTGCGGGGCGTGGTATCAGCGCTACTGGCGGTGTCGCTGACGGTGGCGTGGCTCATGACGATGATGCGGTCGGCGCCTTCGCCGCGGGCGTGACGTTCTGCGGCGTCGGTGCGGATGGCGTCGGTGACGGCGCCGAGGACGGCGTGGTGGGTGGGATCTACACCGAGGGCGGTGGCATGGAGGCGCGGCGCGAGGTAGGGGATGGCGTAGACGTGTACGCGCAAGGTGCCGTCGGTGAGTTCGACGGGGCGGGTAGCGTCTTCGAGGCTGGTGCGCAGGTGCACGCCGGAGGCTTCGAAGAAGGCGGCGCCGTAGCTGAGGCGGCGGAAGGAGTCGTGGTTGCCGGAGCTGAGGATGACTTGCACGCCGGCGCGCATGAGGCGGGTGAGTGCTTGGTCGAGCAGGGTGGTGCTTTCGGCGGTGGGGATGGTGCTGTCGTAGACGTCGCCGCTGATGAGGAGAGTATCGATGCCTTCGGCGTGCACGTATTCGAGCAGTTCGTCGATGAACTGCTGGTGTTCGCGGGTGAGGGGGCTGCGGTGGAAGGTGCGGCCGAGGTGCCAGTCGGAGGTGTGCAGAATCTTCATGGTTTCAGTATGGCACTGCGTCATGTTTTGCGCCTCGCAGTTCGTCATTCAGGGGTCGGAACCCACCACTGCGTAGGTGCTCATGCGGAGCGGGGGCTCCGTCCTCAAGGCGCCCCAGCGCCGCAGAGGGGGCACTCCCCCGCGAGCGTGAGTGCAAAGCCGTTTCTGTCTAAGTCTCCCTCTATTCCCGGTGAGGACGAGTAGCTAACCATCCTCGGCGTAGGTGCTCATGCGGAGCGGGGGCTCCGTCCTCAAGGCGCCCCAGCGCCGCAGAGGGGGCACTCCCCCGCGAGCATGAACGCAAAGCCGCATGGTGCAGTCTTCCCGCGAGCATGAGCACGAAGCCGCCCGATAACGTCCCCCCCCCCGCATCCTGAACGCGCATGGGATAATCGCCCTATGAGTTTTTCTTCTGTTGAGTTCACGCGTGCACCTGAGGTTTCGGCTGAGTTTGCGGGCAGGGTGCGCGGTTTGCTGCGTGCGTCTGCGTTGGGTGATGCGCTGGGTTATCCGTTGGAGTTGTTGTCGGCTGAGCAGATTGCGGAGAGTGCCCCTAAGCCGTGGGATTCGGCGTTTGGTGAGCTGCTGGTCAGTGATGATACGCAGCTGACGTGTTTCACGCTGGACGCTTTGACGGAGGTTTTGGAGTGGAATAATGAGGGCGCGGCGGCGGATGAGTTGGCGTGTCTGTGGTTGGCGTATTTGCGGTGGTTCCGCGGTATTGGTGAGAGCCTGCCGGAGTCTGCGCCGTTTTCGTTGGATCGTGAGATTGATGGGGCAGCGGAGTTGACGGCGCGTCGCGGTCCGGGTGCGGCGACGTTGCGGGCGTTGGGTTCGGGCGAGATGCAGTTGGTGTCGAAGTCGTTGAATCCTGATGCTTTGGGTAGTGGTGCGCTGGTGCGTTCGGCGGCGTTGGGTGTGTTGCCGGTGGCGCAGGAGCGTACGGTGGTTTTGTTGGCGGTGCGTGCGGCGGCGTTGACGCATGGGCATCCGGAGGCGTTGGCTTCGGCGGCGGCGTATGCGTTGCTGGTTCGTGACCTGTTGGCGTCCCCGGCTGGCTCGTTTGATGCGTTGTTGGATTCTGCCCGCCGTGTGGTGTCGTGGTGCGGCGCGGTGGGCGCGGATGATTCGATTCCGGGTGATGCTGCGCGTACGGCGGCGGCGCTAAGTCGTGCCCTCGAGTTGCTGGAGCAGGGCGTGGCGCCGGTTCCGGAGGCTGTGGCGGAGCATTTTGGTACGGGTTGGACGGCGCCTGAGCTGTTGGGTGTGGCTCTCTGGTGCGCGGCGGATGCTGTGAAGAGTCTGCCGGCTGATGCTGATGATGCGACGGTGCGTGGTGCCCTGTTTGAGGGGTTGTGCCGTGCGGTGTCGATGGATTCGGATTCGGATTCGGTGGGTGCGATGACGGCGGCGTTGTGGGCGGCGGCTGGTTTCCCGGTGGGTGGCGATGAGGCTGATGCGTGGTCGGAGGCGCTGGGTCGTGTGCGCGGGCTGGATCAGGTGGAGGCGGTGGCGGACCGCTATCTGCGCCAGCTGAGCCTGTAGCGGCGCTGAACCTCAACGGCGCAGCGGACATGCGTAGCGGGGGCTCCGTCCTCAAGGCGGCTGGCCCATTTACTTATTGGGGCACCGCAGAGGGGGCACTCCCCCGCGAGCATCGTCCGCGTGCCGGTCGTGCGGAACTGTGCCGCAAGCATTGTCCGCAGAGCCAACCTGACATACTCAGCCTCTGTGGAACTGAACGTTGACGGCATAGCGGACATGCGTAGCGGGGGCTCCGTCCTCAAGGCGCTCAGCGCCGCAGAGGGGGCACTCCCCCGCGAGCATCGTCCGCAAGCCGGCCATACAGAACGGTGCCGCGAGCATCGCCCGCGTGCCGCATATACAAACTATTTATATACGCAGAAAAGGCTCTCCGGTATCTCGGAGAGCCTTTTCTGTATTTGCAACTAACCCTTACGGTGTAGCCGCTCAAGCTAGGTGATGTTTCCTAGTCCAGGTAGTCGCGCAGTACCTGCGAACGCGACGGGTGACGGAGCTTAGACATGGTCTTGGACTCGATCTGGCGGATTCGTTCGCGGGTCACGCCGTAGACCTTGCCGATTTCGTCGAGGGTCTTGGGCTGGCCGTCGGTCATGCCGAAGCGCATTGCGACCACGCCGGCTTCACGCTCGGAGAGGGTGTCGAGCACGGAGTGGAGCTGTTCCTGCAGAAGGGTGAAGGACACTGCGTCTGCGGGGACGACTGCCTCGGAGTCCTCGATGAGGTCGCCGAATTCGGAGTCGCCGTCTTCACCGAGGGGGGTGTGCAGGGAGATGGGTTCGCGGCCGTACTTCTGGACTTCGATGACCTTTTCGGGGGTCATGTCGAGTTCCTTGCCGAGTTCTTCGGGGGTGGGTTCGCGGCCGAGGTCCTGGAGCATCTGGCGCTGCACGCGGGCGAGCTTGTTGATGACTTCTACCATGTGCACGGGGATGCGGATGGTGCGGGCCTGGTCTGCCATTGCGCGGGTGATGGCCTGGCGGATCCACCAGGTTGCGTAGGTGGAGAACTTGAAGCCCTTGGAGTAGTCGAACTTTTCGACGGCGCGGATGAGGCCGAGGTTGCCTTCCTGGATGAGGTCGAGGAAGAGCATGCCGCGGCCGGTGTAGCGCTTGGCGAGGGAGAC
>QWCW01000323.1_pt1 | contig 18828 bp, 17 predicted proteins | sample 1972691 | NCBI WGS metagenome assembly QWCW01 (sample SAMN09866698, study PRJNA288562) | Human oral metagenome isolate pre2_saliva, whole genome shotgun sequencing... | reverse complement strand
CGGGGTGGACAAGCGATTCCTATCGCACCGCTACAACCTTCTGCCCTTGCTACGTTCCCGTCCTGGGGGATTCAAAGGGAGCTGGTCGTAAGAGACTTGTCCGTCTTCTACTTTACCATTGCTGTTAAAGCGGGTGCAAAGATACAGAATTTATTTAATACTGGCAAAAAGGAATGAAAACTTTTTCTGATTTTAACAAAAAAACATAAATTTGGTAGATTGCTACATTATTTATAATAAATAATCAGTACTTTTGTAACATGATTAATGAAGATTTGAAACAACTGACAGCTTATGCTCGTTATGATGGTATTTATCTTGCTATCATTTGGACGGCAAGCTTTGCATGCTTATTGGGTATGACTGCACTGCCAGTTTTGGCGCAATTTAGTTTTTTACTCACTCTCTCGACACCTTTCTTTGTTGCTTATCGACTTAAGGTTTTTCGTGAGGAAGGTCGTAATGGTGTTATCTCTTTTCGTCGTGCACTTTTCTATTGTTTACGTGTATTCTTCAATTCTGCTATTATCTTTAGTCTGTTGCAATGGTTATATATGGAGTATCTTGACAAAGGTAAATTACTTATGATGGTTACCAATATCTATAATAGTAATGAAGGTAAAAGTCTTCTTGCTGCCATAGGTATTCCATACGAGCAATTTCTTACAGCGTTGTCAGAAGCTTTCCAACCATACTCTTTGGCTGCAAGCAGTTTTGTTTATGCTGTGTTACTGGGTGGTTTCTTCTCTTTATTTATTGCAGCGATCATGTCAAAGAAGGTAAAGAATCGCTCGTTGTAAGATGAATTATAATTAATCTTTTTATCTAATTGAAAACTCCTAATCAGAATATGGATATATCAGTAATTATTCCTCTTTACAATGAGGAAGAAAGTTTACCAGAATTATATGCGTGGATTCAACGCGTGATGAACGCTAACGGCTTCACGTATGAAATAATTTTTATCAATGACGGCTCAAAGGATAGAAGCTGGAATGTCATTGAGGATTTGCATCATAAGGATAAAGAACATGTTCATGCCATAAAGTTCCGTCGTAACTATGGTAAGAGTCCTGCTCTATACTGTGGTTTTAAAGCAGCAAAAGGTGATGTCATCATAACGATGGATGCAGACTTGCAAGATTCACCAGATGAAATACCAGAACTTTATCGAATGATAATGAATTTACATGACTTTAATTGTGGTTTGAAAGCTTATCGCCATGATGTTGTGAAGAACATTGAGGTTTATGGTGAGATGCATCGTTATATTCCTTATCTTGCTAAGGAAGCAGGTTTTTCACGTATCGGTGAGAAAGTAGTGCACCATCAAGCACGTAAGTATGGTAAGTCAAAGTTTGGTATAAACCGTTTCTTTAATGGTTATCTTGACTTATTGACACTTTGGTTCCTTACAAACTTTGGCAAAAAGCCAATGCATGTCTTTGGTCTAATGGGATCATTTATGTTCTTCATCGGTTTTATAGCTTTTCTTTGGCTGATTGTTGAGAAGCTGGTAATGCTTGTGAATGGCGTTTATGGAGATTTGCTTTCAAATCATGCGTCCTTCTTTATAGCACTCGTCGCAATGATTCTTGGTACACAGCTCTTCCTTGCTGGATTTATAGGTGACCTCATCAGTCGTAGCAATCCAAGGCGGAATGACTATCAGATTGAGAAAGAGATGTAACATAATAGCACTCAGAGGTATTACTGAAGAGAGCATTGAACAGTTTGTTCTTTATTGATAGATTGAAATAAAAGATAATGAACTATAGAAACATCAGACATATAGTAAGTAGCATCAGTATCTTTGTAATTCTCTTTGGAGGACTAAGTTGGCTGAGTTCTTGTTCTGACATAGACTGTCCTGTAACCAATGGCGTGTGGGCAAATTATGTTGTTCAAGGTGATACTTTACATGATACACTTACCATCTCTGCTATAAGGGAGAGCAAAAGTGACACGATATTGTTGAATAAACAGATCAATACAACGAAGTTTAGCTTACCGATGAGTTATAGTAGTGCAAATGATAAGTTGCGCTTTGTCTTCACAAGTAAGACTGGTGTGACAACTGTTGACACGGTGACGATATCGAAGACAAATATAAGTCACTTCGAGAGTGTTGATTGTCCTCCAGCTTTCTTCCATACTCTTACAGCTGTCGCTGCAAAGGGTACTCGTGTAAGTCAGATAAAAATCAGTAACCCTAACGTTGATTATGATGGTACGAAAGAGCATATACTTATCAGTTTTACTAATCCTTAGTACGCTATTCCTGTTGACTCCGTCAACAGCGAACGCACAGCATCGATCATCTGTATCAAAGGTGAAGGAGGACAGTATTCCTTTTTTCAGGGGAGCTGCAGTTGGTATTGATTTGATTGGTCCAGCAATGCGTAGGCTTGCTTTCTATGGTCAGTATGAAGCATTGCTTCGTGTAAATCTTAAGGATAGGTACTTTCCTGTCATTGAATTAGGCTTAGGACAGGCAGATAAGACTGACGAGACGACTGAGACAAATTACAATACTAGTGCACCTTACGCTCGAGTGGGTTGTGATTTCAATATGCTCAAGAATAAACACGACGACTATCGCTTCTTAGTGGGCGGTAGAGTGGGTTATACCTCGTTTAAGTATGATGTCCTAAGTCCTGGTATTGCAGACCCAATTTGGGGAACGCATTCATCGTATGGCTCACTTGGCAACAAGGGAAGTCAGCTTTGGGCAGAACTTGTTGGAAGTGTAGATGCAAAGATTATAGGACCAGTTCGTCTGGGATGGTCAGTTAGATATAAATTACGCCTTGCCCATAAGATGGGAGAAGTTGGTGAAGCATGGTATGTTCCTGGGTATGGTCGTGGAGGTTCGTCACAGCTAGGTGCAACCTTTAATGTACTACTTGCATTATAAGGAGAGAGTTGACTAAAAATAAAGAGATTACATACCTATATTTCAATTATAGTGTATGCTTGTTGATACTTCGCTTGTACATCTCAATTATTATTCTCATTCTAACTTTCTCTTATCTCTTAATAAATACAAACATTATATGAATAAGAAAAAACTATATTGGCAAATACCCTTTCTTCTTGTACTGATTATTGGGTCAATAGCAATTGTCCGTTGTCAGCATGCCATGCCTTATCAGCATAACAAGGGTTTTATCTTTGGTACAGTTTATAATATTACCTATCAAAGCGATGAAGATCTTCAGCCGCAGATAGAAGCAGAATTGAAAAAGGTAAATCAAACCTTTTCAACTTTTGAATCTCACTCATTGATATCTCAGATTAATCAAAATGAGCCAGTAAAGGTGAATGAGATGTTTAGAGAAGTGTTTACACTTGCTGAGTCTATTTCGAAAGAAACCAATGGGGCTTTTGATATTACGGTTGCACCAATGGTAAATATGTGGGGCTTTGGTTTTAAGACAGGGCAACATCCTTCTAAGCAAGCTATAGATAGCCTGCATCAAATCGTTGGATACAACAAGGTTAAACTTGTTGATAACAAGATTCAGAAAACGAATAAACGCATAATGCTTGATTGTTCTGCTATCGCCAAAGGATATGGTTCAGACATTGTAGCTCGTTTCTTACGTCGTAATGGCATCAAGAACTTTATGGTTGAGATAGGTGGTGAAATTGTTACAATGGGAAATAGTGAACAGCGTCTGCCATGGAAGATTGGGGTTACAAAACCTACAGAGGATAGTTTGAAAGTTAACCAAGAGATTCAAACCGTGCTGAATGTAACTGACAAAGCTATGGCTACGAGTGGGAACTATCGTAATTTCTATTATAAAGGAGGAAAAAAATATGCGCATACGATTGATCCTAAAACGGGTTATCCAGTACAACATTCGCTCCTTTCTGCTACTGTTTTAGCAAAAAACTGTGCTACAGCTGATGCATATGCAACAGCATTTATGGTGATGGGAATTGAAAAGGCACGCAAACTACTTGAGCGTCATCCGGAGTTGATGGCCTACTTCATCTATTCGGATGCGAAAGGTAATCTTCAGGTCTGGTATAGCGCATCAATGAAAGGAAAGCTTGTGGAATAAAAAATGATAGCCGCTTTTAATTGTGAAGGTGGCTATATAATTTCTAATTGACAATATGCTTCAGCTCTACGATAAACTCATTGAACTACCACTTTTCATCGGTATAAGTACAGATGAATTGTCAGATATCGTTGGGCAAACAAAGTTTGGTTTTCATAAGTTAGTGGCTGACAAACAACTCGTCAGTACTGATGATAAATGTACACAACTCTTCTTTCTAATGAGCGGAACACTTTGCGTGGTGAGTTATGCTGATAATTACAGATATCGTATAGAAGAAGAACTTTCTGCTCCTGCTGTTATTCAACCTGAACATCTTTTTGGACTTCAGCAACGTTATACAAAGGATTTTATAGCACAGTCTGATTGTAGTTTGCTTTCGTTAGATAAGGCTGAAGTACTACGATTAATAGACTCTTACCTTATCTTCCGTCTTAATCTTCTCAATAGTATTTCTATGCAGGCGCAGCGAATGAGTCGTATTCCATGGAGGTTACAGCCTAGTGGCATTCGTCAGCAGTTTGTTCACTTTCTACGTCTTCGTTGTATAACACAAGCTGGATGTAAAATACTTAGAATAAGGATGGAAGATCTTGCATATGAGCTTCATCAAAGTCGTCTTAATGTCTCTCGTATGCTCAATGCTTTAAAAAAGGAAGGCATGTTGTCGATGAGTAGGGGAGTTATTATAATTCCACAATTGGAAGATTTGAGAGGATAAGCGTGATTCAAGCAGATTGCTTTTGTCTTTTAATGTGTAATGGTGCCGTTAATCCGAACGACACGTACTTCTATAAACAGATTCTTTTTGCTTTACTTCTGATATAGAAACAAAATTGCGTTAAATTCCGACCTATTTATATAGTATTTCCCTTTTTTTGAGTTATCTTTGTAAATTAAATTAAGAGAAAGTAAGAAAAGATATGATAGACAATATAACAGGGGAGAAAGAACGTGTAAATCCTTTCTTCCTACCTTATGATACACCGCATAACGCAGTACCTTTCAACAAGATTGAACTTGCTGATTATGAAGAAGCAATGATGGAAGGAATACGGCGTGAAGACGAGCAGATTGAGAAGATTATCAATAACCCAGATGAGCCTACCTTCGAGAATACGATTATTCCAGAGGACGAGATTAAAGGGCGTAAGCATTACTATGATCTTCTAAATCGTGTAGAGAGTGTATTTTTTAATATGCTAAGTGCTGAAACAAATGATGATATGGATGCTTTGGCTCAGAAAATGAGTCCAATTCTCACTAAGCATAGTAATGATGTCAGTTTAAATCCAAAGATTTTTGAGCGTGTAAAGTATGTCTATGAACATCATCGTGAGTTGACTCCAGAGGAAAGTTGCTTGCTGGAGAAAAGCTATGAGGGTTTTGTTCGTAGTGGTGCGTTGCTCGATGAAGCTAGGAAAGATCGTTTGCGTAAGCTCACTGAGGAAGCATCGATGCTTTCACTGCAGTTCTCACAGAATGTTTTGAAAGAAAACAAAGCTTACACATTGCATATAACAGATGAGAAGCAGCTTGACGGATTACCTGATACGGCACGTGAAGCAGCACGTGAAGCGGTCAAGGAACGTGGTTTGGAGGGATGGATATTTACCTTAGATGCTCCAAGTTATGGGCCGTTTATGATGTATAGTAAACAACGTGAATTGCGTAAGGATCTCTACATGGCGCGCAATACGCTCTGTATAAAAGATAATGATACAAATAATCTCGAACTTTGTAAGCGTTTGATTAACCTTCGTAGAGAGATGGCGCAACTTCTAGGTTACGATACCTTTGCTGACTACGTGATGAAGCATCGTATGGCAACAAAGGTTGAGAATGTGTATAAACTTCTTAATGATCTTATCGAAGCTTATAAACCAAAAGCTATTGAAGAACGTGAAGAAGTTGAAGCATTGGCCAAGGAAGAAGAGGGTGAGGACTTTAAGATGGAGCCTTGGGATGTGGCGTATTACAGCCAATTGCTGAAAAAGAAGAAGTTTGACCTCGACCCAGAGATGCTCCGTCCTTACTTAGAGTTAGGTAATGTTATCAAAGGTGTCTTTGGACTTGCTACTCGTCTTTACGGTATTACATTCAAAGAGAATAAGGAAATCCCTGTTTATCATCCTGATGTAAAGCCGTATGAGGTATATGATAAGGATGGTAGCTATTTAGCAGTACTCTACGTTGACTTTTACCCACGTAAAGGAAAACGTGATGGTGCATGGATGACTGAGTTCCAGGGCCAATGGGTAGAACGTGATGGGACGAATGTCCGTCCACATGTATCTCTCGTAATGAACTTTTCGAAGCCAACAGAGGATAAACCTGCATTACTGAGGCTCGGTGAAGTTGAGACATTCTTACATGAGTTTGGTCATTCTCTTCATGGTATCTTTGCCAATACACGCTTTGAAAGTCTATCAGGAACTAATGTATGGTGGGACTTCGTTGAACTTCCTTCGCAGTTTATGGAAAACTTTGCTGTTGAGAAAGACTTCCTTCGTACCTTTGCTTTCCATTATAAAACTGGTGAGCCTATGCCAGATGAATTGATTGACAAGGTTATTGCAAGTCGTAATTATGGTGCTGCAACCGCTTGTTTACGACAAGTTAGTTTCGGTCTCTTAGATATGGCTTATTACACTCACAAAGATGAGTTCACAGAAGATATTATCCCATTTGAGAAGAAAGCCTGGGAAGCAGCAATTATTGATGAGCAGCGTATGGATACATGTATGACCGTACAGTTCTCTCACATTATGGCTGGAGGTTACGCTGCAGGTTATTATAGCTATAAATGGGCTGAAGTTCTTGATGCTGATGCGTTCAGCGTGTTCAAGAAAGAAGGAATCTTCAACCAAGCAACTGCTCAGCGTTTCAGAGATAATGTCCTCTCACGTGGTGGAACGGAACATCCAATGACTCTCTATAAGCGTTTCCGTGGAAGTGAACCAACAATTGATGCATTGAAAGAACGAGATGGACTTTTAAAACGACAGTAATTGTAAGGTAATGCCAATTGCTATTCTCATCACTTCCTTGTTTATCAATAAACTCTATTAAGCTAATGAATAAAGAACTTATGAAAGCGCATTCATCAACGTCTTCTTCTCTAGTAGAAGGAAGAAGTAAGGTTGCTGTTGATTATCGCTACCTCCGTATGGCACGTATATGGGCAGAGAATTCATATTGTAAACGTCGACAAGTAGGTGCGTTGGTAGTGAAGGATAAAATGATTATTAGTGATGGTTATAATGGTACACCAAGTGGTTTCGAGAATGTTTGTGAAGATGATATGGGAGTCACAAAACCTTACGTCCTTCATGCAGAAGCAAATGCCATTACGAAGCTAGCTAGAAGCGGTAACAATAGTGAAGGGTCAACGCTATATGTAACTGCCTCACCTTGTATTGAATGTTCAAAACTAATCATTCAAGCTGGTATTCGTCGGGTAGTATATGCCGAGAAATATCGTCTAACAGATGGTATTGACCTACTGACAAGATCTGGAGTTGAAGTAGAGTATTTAAGTCTTGAAGATGGTTGCAGCTCCTCTTCAAAGTCTTTGTAAATGTAACTAGTATTAGAGTTGCTGATGGAGTATTATCAAATAGGTTTTCTGCCTAATATGATTCATTCCTATTGTCAAAGAATAAAATATAATAAGTAATTATCGCATCCCACTGAGGAATACCTTATTCTAGGGGAAAGCGAGTTTTAGGCTTTTATGAATCAGAACAAAAAGAATCGTTTCATGCCGCTACTGATGGCACTTTGTGTAGTTGTCGGTATTCTTATTGGTACTTTCTATGCCAATCACTTTTCAGGTAATCGTCTGAATATTATTAATAATGGTAGTAGCAGACTCAGTAATCTGTTGCATATTATTGATGACCAGTACGTTGATTCCGTTAATATTGATGAACTTGTTGATAAAGCTATCCCTGAAATTTTGTCAGAATTAGATCCACATTCAGTGTATATCAGTGCGAAAGATGTTCAACTAGCAACAGATGATTTGAAGGGCTCTTTTTCTGGAGTTGGAATTGAGTTTAATATTCGTCAAGATACATTATGCATACAGAATGTTATCAAAGATGGACCAGCAGACAAAGCAGGTATATTGGCAGGTGACAAGGTTGTAAGTATTAATGGTAAAGCGTTTGTTGGGAAAGATGTGACAAATGAAGAAGCGATGCATCGCCTCAAGGGACCAAAAGATTCAAAGGTTAAGATAGGGGTGAGACGATATGGTGAGAATGGTGTAAAAATGTTCACTGTAACGCGTGGTGACATCGCTGTGAAGAGTGTTTCTGCAGCATATATGCTTAATGATTCAACTGGTTATATTCGTATCAAGAACTTTGGTGAAAGAACTTATGCAGAGATGTTAGCTGCCTTACAGACACTTAATATCCAAGGTGCTGACCATTTAGTTATTGACCTTCGTGACAATGGAGGTGGTATCTTGGAGGCTGCCGTGCAGATGGCAAATGAGTTTCTTCCTAAGAATCGTTTGATTGTTTATACTCAAGGAAGAAAGAGTCCACGTGTTAATTATCGTAGCGATGGCAAAGGAAGCTATCAACATATTCCTATGGTTGTACTCATCAACGAGGGATCTGCTTCTGCGGCAGAGATCTTTGCTGGTGCTATGCAAGATAACGATCGTGCAACAATTGTTGGTCGTCGTTCATTTGGTAAAGGATTGGTACAGCAGCAGATTCAATTTAATGATGGTAGTTTGATAAGGTTGACAATTGCACGTTATTATACTCCATCTGGTCGTTGTATTCAAAAACCATTCAAGCCAGGTGATAATGCGGACTATGAGAATGATATTCTTACACGTTACCAGCATGGTGAGTTCTTCTCTCAGGATAGTATCAAGCATGAAGGACCAGCTTATCATACAATGAACGGACGTACTGTGTATGGTGGCGGTGGTATAACACCTGATATCTTTGTTCCAGAAGATACATCAAAAGTTACTTCTTATTACAAGGAGGCGGTGATGAGTGGACTCATGCTTCAGTATGCTTTCAATTATACTGATAGCAATAGAAAGAAGCTCAGTAGTTTTGGTGAAATGAAGCCTTTAGCAAACTACTTAGAGCATCAGAATCTTGTGGGCGATTTCGTTAACTTTGCGGAAAGGAATGGATTGCGCCGACGCAATTTGATGATTATGCGTTCACATCCACTTTTTGAAGATTACCTCAATAGTCGTATTATTTATAATATCCTTGATGAACAGGCTTGGATTGAGTATGTGAACCTCGATGATGCCACTGTTAAGGAGGCTGTCAAGGTATTCCATATGCCTTCTCTGTTGTTGCCGAAAAAGAACCAAATAACCCATCGGCAAGCAAACTTATTACGTAAATAACATCTCTATGGATATGAAACAGCTCGATAAGAAATCCTTACGTAAAGAAATGAGAATGCGTAAAAAACAATATTCTACAGAAGAGTTGATTAAAGAATCGCATCCATTAATTCAGCGTGTATTAGATCATCCACATCTGCAGAATGCCAAAACAATTCTTTTATATAATTCTTTGCCTGATGAGGTCTATACACATGACCTTATCAGGCAGCTTCACAATGAAGGAAAGACGATACTCCTCCCCGTTGTTATTAGTGATACGGAGATGGAATTACGCCTCTATAAAGATTCTGAATCTTTTGAAACAAGTAGTTATGGCATACTTGAGCCAACTGGTGAAGCCTTTACAGATTTTTCTTCTATAGAGTTTGCACTGATTCCTGGTATGGCTTTTGATGATGAATGTAATCGTCTAGGTCGTGGTAAAGGTTATTATGATCGTTTTTTACCGCTATTAAAAGAAGCTTATAAACTTGGTATTTGTTTCCCATTCCAACTTCTCAAGAATATTCCAGCAGAAGAAACTGATATAAAGGTGGATGAATGCATTTCTTCAGGTCTTTAAGATAGTAAGGGTCATTGTTTTTAATGTAGAAAGAAAGATAATATACCATTCGCTTTTTATGAACACTTGAAGTTATAGATCAGAACCCACCATAGATTTACATCTTCATACGATGATCTCTTTGCTGATTTTAGAAAAAATAATTGATATTTACCCGAAAGATTGATATTATGGATAAAATTATACACTGCAATGAGAAAGAAATTAAATGGAGCGTACTCTCGTCAGAATAACTTTATTAATCGACCATGGTTAAAGGTTCAACGTGATATGGTACAGCTACCTAATGGGAGAGTATATAACGAATATTACGTTTTTCTTGTCTTACATGGTTTAATGTAATTGCTGAGGTTGAATACGGCAATCTTATTTGGGAGCGTCAGTACAGACATGTATTAGGGGCTGTCTAAATAGAAATATGTGCAAGAGTGTTAGAACGGAGAGCAATCGCTACATGCAGCATAATGCAAGTTGTAAGAAGAAACGGAATATACAGGCGGAGTGTGGGAGGAAAAAGTGACGTTAGATCTTAACCCAGGAACTATGGGTTAATCTCTGTCATTGTTTTATGCTCGTGGCGTAAAGAAGACCAATAAATAACATCTTGATGAAACGGAAGATGTCGCATTGTTTCTTTGTCCTAAGAAAGAAGTATAACAAATGTTGTTACGAGAAGACTTTGTTTAGGCATTGATGATAGCTTCACTATAGAAATACTTCTCACAACGATTAATCTTGTATTAAAGAAATTTCCTTACTCATATTTAAAACTATAATGATAACCAAAGGCAGCATAGAAGCAGCTTACTGCTTCCTTCATCAGAAATATCAGGTTTATGCCTTCTCAAATATTGAACGTCAAAAAGATGATATTGAATACGCAATTAGTTCGTATGTCGAGGGGATGAACCCTGAGTTATACAAACTTTTAGCCGGCAGACGTGAAGAGTTTCTTTTAACGCACAAAAGGTTTGCTGAGGATATGCAAGATGCAATCAAAAAGTTAAGCGGGCTGATGCTTTAATCTTTTCATGAGCCATATATAGGTAGGAATAAGGAATATATTTGCCATCATCCAAGCTATTGGGTTTGCATAACAAACACCGACCCATGCAAGTAAAGGTACTAACCAGATACTCATACCACAATGTGCTATCATCTCCATAACACCGCTCATCAGACTAAAATTGCTATATCCTAGTCCCTGAATGTGGTATTGCAAACTTTAAAATAGCACGTGAAGGAGCACCTTTCGTCATGTTTTTAGCATGTTGTGTTTTGTCAATTTCATTTATCGTAAATATTAAGCTAGGGCGATAGCTTTTTATTTTTACGTGGCATGAATTCTACCTTTATATTTTTATAACCCATGGAATGAAGAAACTGTACAAACTGCTGCTTTGCATTTCTTTCAGCAATCATGATGTTTTCTTTTGTCATACAACGAGCAATCATCTTCTTGTAGGCGCGGTTATAAAGTTGTTCGCGATCAGCTGAAGTCCAATCTCCTTTTTCAAAGAAAGAACGTGACTTGGCTTCATCAATAAAGTTGGTGTCAAGTAGTACAATTGGAGGTAACTTTGCAACGATAACGCTGTCATTCTCAACGCGAATCCAGTGAGGTTCTGTCTGATGTAAATCAATGCCTAAGCGTAAAGTACCATAATATATACGTACGAGTTCTGAATCAGAGAAAAAACCACGACTTACAGTGTCAATAAGTTCTTCGTCGTTGATGGCAAGAAATTCCCATTGACCAATGTCTTGTATCTGTTGTATCTGTGTGTGTGTTATATCAATTCGTTGATTAGTAGATACACTTACTTCATTAGAAGAATTAAACCAATAAAAGAGCCCGCTAAAAAGGCATAAGATGACAATGAAGAATATAAGACACCCCTTATTAAAAGATAAAAAGCGTTTGAAAAAACTTTTTTTATCCATTTTTATCTCATTCTCCTTTTGCCCTAAATTGATATTATCAGTTGATGTTATTTTCATTTTTAATCTTTTATATTTACTTCAACTAACTGTCTTAAATCTCTAATTGTAAACTTCTTGCGGAAAGAGATAGTTATATTATACTCTTTATAACCCATAGCTGTAAATAAAGGAACAAGTTGTCGTGCTGCACTCCTTTGCGCTTGTTCAATGATGCCCATCTGTGGGATAGAAGCAATAATATGTTCTCTACCTTGTGATTCATAACTTGTAAGCTCTGCGTCTGTGAAATTATGACGTGTCAGTGCTACATATTCCTTCACCTCATTATGATCTATCTTTGTTGAAGTGAGAACAACTTTAGGATCGGGTAGAGTAATGAAAAGTTCATTGCCTTTATGTTTAATATTTTTTTTGCTAAAACTGGATAAATCAATGTATGCTTTCAATGTTGCATCCATTGGAATAGCTATTCTACGGCTACCTAATGGAAGATCCACATTGAAGTCATGTTTCATAATTGATCCTGATAATTTAATCTCATCGTTGTGGGTGATAATCTTATGTATACGATATTCTGTCGTATAGAGTCGGGAACACTGCTGTACTTGAGTCACCAACATCGGTATTGTGTCAATGCTCTTTACGGTAGGTTCCTCAGTGCTATTCTTGTTGGTACATGCAGTTATGAGCAGTAAGAGAGACGAAACTACGAGGATAAAATATTTCATTCTTTATCTTTATTTCTTTATTTCTTTATTATTGTGTGTACAAAGATACAAAAAACACAGAATAAAACGTTTTTTTATTCGATAAAAAGAAGTAAAAACAGATAGACACACGAACATAGAACTATTGATAAGAAATGTTAGAAGATAAAGTAAGCGTAAACTATAGTTTTAACTAAACAACTCGATTATTGCGTTTAATAGATTAACCTACTAATACGAAGATAAGGTGTTATTTGAGTGAATTGCTTTTAACTTTTTTTTGTTGTTATATATTAGTTATGTCATTAAAAAAAAGTAACTTTGTGCGAATTTAATCAGTAAACAGTGACTAGAGATATAGTCAAAAAAAGAGTTCGAGATATTCTGGATGAATACCTCGAAGCTAATAATCATCGCAGGACATCAGAGCGGTATGCTATTCTGGATGCAGTGTATGACATGGAGGAACATTTCTCCTTGGATGAGTTGGGTGCAGCGCTTGAAAAGAATAATTTTCGAGTTTCTCGTGCCACACTCTATAATACAATGCGTCTTTTCATAGAGTTGCGTCTCGTTGTTAGACATCGTTTCATTGGTCAAACTAAATATGAAGCATGCTACAACAATGAAGATCATATTCATCAGATCTGTACGCTATGCGGAACAGTAACAGAGGTAGATTCTCCAGAAATTGCGGATGCGATTAAGAATACAAAGTTCCACCGTTTCCGCCGTGATGGTTTCTCCTTATATATATATGGAATCTGCTCACGCTGTCAGGCCATTTTGTCACGTCAGAGGAGTAAGTTTCTTACACAGAGGCAAGTTAAAAACTCACATAAAAGCAAATGAACACAGGTAAAGTAGACGTCCTATTGGGTCTCCAATGGGGTGATGAAGGAAAAGGTAAGGTTGTAGACGTGCTTACACCACGATATGATGTAGTGGCTCGTTTCCAAGGAGGTCCAAATGCTGGACATACTCTTGAATTCGAAGGTCAGAAGTATGTGCTGCGTTCTATACCTTCAGGCATCTTTCAAGGTGGAAAAGTTAACATCATTGGTAATGGAGTTGTCTTAGCTCCTGACCTTTTTATGGGTGAGGCAAAAGACCTTGAAAAGAGTGGGCATCCACTGAAAGAGCGCTTGCATATATCAAAGAAGGCACACCTCATCATGCCTACACATCGTATCCTCGACCGTGCTTACGAAGCAGCAAAAGGAAAGAATAAGGTAGGAACGACTGGTAAGGGTATTGGACCTACTTACACCGATAAAGTTAGCCGTAATGGTTTACGTGTTGGTGACATTCTTTGTGATTTCGAACGCAAGTATGCTGCTCACAAGGAGCGTCACATGAAGATGCTAACAGGTCTTGGTTGGACGAACTTTGAAGGTTTGGAAGAGACCGAGAAGGTTTGGATGGAAGGAATCGCTTATATGAAGGAGTTTAAATTCGTTGATTCAGAGAATGAAATCAATCACCTAATTCGTGAGGGTAGGCATATTCTTTGTGAAGGAGCCCAAGGTACGATGCTAGATGTAGATTTTGGCTCATATCCATTTGTTACCTCTTCAAATACAATTTGTGCTGGTGCTTGCACTGGACTTGGAATCGGTCCAAATAAGGTTGGAAATGTCTATGGCATTATGAAAGCTTATTGTACTCGTGTTGGTGCTGGCCCATTCCCAACAGAACTTTTCGATGAGATTGGCAAAGAGATTCGTGACCTTGGTCATGAATATGGCGCTGTGACAGGACGTGAACGTCGTTGTGGTTGGATCGATCTCGTTCAGCTTCGTTATTCTGTCATGATTAATGGTGTGACAGAGCTTATCATGATGAAGAGTGATGTTCTCGATAGCTTTGAAACCATCAAAGCTTGTGTGGCGTATGAACTACCTGATGGTACTGAAACAAAGGACTTCCCTTATGAAATTGACAATGTGAAGCCTATCTACAAAGACTTCCGTGGTTGGAAGAAGGATATGACGAAATGCAAGTCACAAGATGAATTCCCACAGGAGTTCCGTGACTATGTAGCTTTCCTTGAGAACTATCTTGAAACCCGTATAGGGGTTATCTCTGTTGGTCCTGATCGTGAACAAACGATTGTTTTATAACCTGATTTAGGCTGTGACAGGCGACTGTGATTTTTTAAAGCTTATTTCGTCTATTACTACCTAATATTCATATTCAAAAAACATAAATAAACGACAAATGGCAAACAAACCTTCCATCCCAAAGGGAACGCGTGATTTTGGTCCTGATGAGATGGCAAAACGAAATTATATATTTGATACAATTAAGCGTGTGTATGCGCTCTATGGCTTTCAGCAAATAGAGACTCCCGCGATGGAAACTTTGCATACGCTGATGGGCAAATATGGTGAAGAGGGAGATAAACTTCTCTTTAAGATTTTGAACTCTGGGAATTACTTGAAGTCTGTTAGTGACGACGAACTCAAGGAGCGCAATACACTTAAATTGCAAACAAAGCTCTGCGAAAAAGGTTTACGTTATGACCTTACAGTTCCTTTCGCACGTTATGTTGTTATGCATCGTGATGAGATTCAGTTACCATTTAAACGTTATCAGATACAGCCAGTATGGCGCGCAGATAGACCACAAAAGGGACGTTATCGTGAGTTCTACCAGTGTGATGCTGATGTTGTTGGTTCAGACTCATTGTTGAACGAGGTCGAATTAATGCAAATTATTGATACGGTCTTTACAGAATTTGGTATCCGTGTTCAGATTAAAATTAATAACAGAAAGATCCTTACGGGTATAGCAGAGGTTATTGGCGAAAAAGAAAAGATCGTTGATATCACTGTCGCAATTGATAAACTTGACAAAATAGGACTTGACAATGTTAATGAAGAGTTGCGTGGCAATGGGATCTCTGAGGAAGCAATTGAAAAGTTACAGCCAATCATTAAGTTAGAAGGTACTAATGAAGAAAAACTTGATGTTATTGCTGAGGTACTGAAGGATAGTGAAACTGGCCTAAAAGGTGTTGAAGAGTCTCGTTTTATTCTTGATAATTTGAAGAACTCTGGACTAAATAACGAGGTACAACTTGACCTAACCTTGGCACGTGGACTGAACTATTACACAGGCGCTATCTTTGAGGTTAAGGCACTTGATGTTCAGATTGGTTCTATTACAGGTGGCGGACGCTATGATAACCTGACTGGCATCTTTGGTATGCCAGGTATCTCTGGAGTAGGTATAAGCTTCGGTGCTGATCGTATTTATGATGTTCTTAACACGCTAGACCTTTATCCAAAAGAGAGCGTTCAAGGTACTCAGATCCTATTCATCAATTTCGGTGAGGAAGAGACAGCTTATTGTCTCCCAATAGTTGCAGCTACTCGAAAGGCTGGCATACGCACTGAGATATTTCCTGATAAGGTTAAAATGAAGAAACAAATGAGCTATGCTAACGTTAAGAATATTGGATTCGTTGCACTTGCAGGTGAAACTGAAATGCAGGAAGGTAAGATAACGTTGAAGAATATGACTACTGGTGAACAAGAACTTGTTACGCCAGAGGAATTGATTAATAAGATCTAAAACTTATACTCCTCTCTTCATGCTAGGAGGAGAGAGGAGTATTGTTAATTATGATTGTGATCTAATACTGTTTTATTGATATAAAGACAACCATGCAGAACTGCAATCTGTCGAATATCTTTGCTATATAAAAGGGTTTTCTTTATAATGCTTCCTTGTAAACGTATTTTTAAGCAAGAAATGGGAAGAGGGGAACTTTTCTTAAATTGCACGCTCTGAAACATACGAGGATATCAGACTTTCGCACCTATTTTGATGACAGACTCCATTCAGGCAAAGGCGCAACACTGAGTAAGATTAAGTAGGACAACAAGCCTTATTTAGAAAACAACAATAATATTACATTGGATATTGCTTTGCCAATCCACCAGCACTTGTTTCTTTATAAAGTGATGGAATATCATGCCCTGTTTGCTTCATTACTTCAACAACACGATCGAATGAGACGCGATGGTGCCCATCACTAAATGACGCATAAAGCTGTGCATCCAAAGCTCGACAAGCAGCGAATGCATTACGCTCAATACAAGGAATCTGCACTAAACCACAAACTGGATCGCAGGTCATACCCAAGTGATGCTCTAATCCCATTTCGGCAGCATATTCTATCTGGGAAGGACTACCACCAAATAATTGACAAGAAGCGGCAGAAGCCATTGCACAAGCTACACCAACCTCACCTTGACAACCTACTTCTGCGCCAGAGATAGAAGCATTGTATTTTACGATGTTACCAAACAGACCTGCTGTTGCAAGTGCGTGTAAAATCTTCGTTTCAGAAAACTCATGTCCTTTTTGCAAATGATAGAGTACTGCTGGGACTACACCGCAAGCACCACAAGTTGGTGCAGTAACAATTTTACCACCAGACGCATTTTCCTCACTGACAGCCAAAGCGTATGAATACACCATTCCACGACTCTGCAGAGAAGGCTTATATCCACGTGCTTTGATGTAATAATTTGGTGCTTTTCGAGCTAGGTTTAATGGTCCTGGTAAAGAACCTTCGCTATCAAGACCACGTTCAACAGCTGCCTGCATAGTTTTCCAGACCTCACGAAGATAATCCCAGAAATCATCACTCTCGCACTGTTTTACATACTCCCAATAGCCACGTCCATGATGCTCACACCATATCTGAATATCTTTGAGAGTGTGCATGTCATAAACAGATTCCTTATGAAAATAATCATTTGTAGCTTTACCTTCTGATAGTGCGCCTCCACCAACACTATAGACTATCCATTCATCCAATAGGTCTTGATTGTTATTAAAAGCACGAAATAACATACCATTGGGATGATAGGGGAGAAAGACTTCAGGTTCCCACCTTATTTCTATCGGTGCAACTTTCTTCAAAACATCAATGATAGCCTTATCTGTCATGTGTCCCTTACCAGTAGCTGCTAAGCTGCCATAAAGTGTAACTTCAAATTTTGCTGCTTCGGGATGACGCTCAGCAAAGATGATTGCTGCACGCTGTGGACCCATAGTATGACTACTTGAAGGTCCTTTACCGATTTTAAATATCTCTTTTAATGATTCCATATATGTTTTATGTCCCAAATACTTTTATATTATAATTGAAATGCAAATGTACGAAAAAAACATCAATGGAGCAGATAAAAACTTTAATTGTCGGATAATTTTTTATTAATGAACGCTCTTCTACCATTTGTATAAGCTAAAAGTACGTAAGAACAACATCCGAAGAGAATTCTCCAAGCCAATTGATTATCTTTGCTTCTCCATAGATTACACATTGATTTATGTTTACGGGAAAATGTTTTATATATAATAATAAAATGATTTTTTGATATATGAAGGTTGGTAAAGATTGTTATGAATCAATAGACAACAATATTTCTTTTCTGCCCGTCATCTTCACATTCGTTGTAATAATAACATATTGTAATTGTAAGTGGAATAGCATGTTAGTATATCTTTTCTATAATTTCTTCAAATGAATGTATTTTCTTAGAATTAGTCTAAATCATAATTAATAATGATTTTTTCTGATTTCTTTACATGTGATTTATAAAATAATATCTATATTTATACGCGAAACAAGACATAACTCTTATGAAACTAAAAACTATATCTACTAAATTAAAAAATGTGTTAGATAGATTTCTGGCACGAATCTCGTATCGACAGAAGGTAGCTTTGGTACTTTTGTCAGGTGTGATTATAGGATTAACAGGGTTATTCTTTTATCTTTTGCGAATGCAAACTTATATTATGGGTGATGATCCAGCTGCATGTATTAATTGCCACATTATGTCACCTTATTATGCAACGTGGTCGCATTCTGCACATGCACGTAATACTACATGTAACGATTGTCATGTACCTAATGATAATGTTGTATCTCACTATGCGTTCAAAGGTATGGATGGAATGAAGCACGTCGCTTATTTTGTTACATTCAATGAATCACAGACAATCCAAGCTGAGACCGCTTCGGCAGAAGTGATAATGGATAACTGCATCCGCTGCCATAAACAATTAAATCAAGAGTTTGTAAATACAGGCAGAATAGATTACATGGAGGCTCAGCGT
>QWCW01001738.1_pt1 | contig 18936 bp, 5 predicted proteins | sample 1972691 | NCBI WGS metagenome assembly QWCW01 (sample SAMN09866698, study PRJNA288562) | Human oral metagenome isolate pre2_saliva, whole genome shotgun sequencing... | reverse complement strand
GTAGATGTATTCGTTTGCGTACCTGCAGTTTGTGTAATACTGTTGCCAGTAATGACTGTTGTATTACTGCCTGTACCAAGGAATGTAGCAGAATTCATCTTAACAAGGTCTTTATTAAGGGTGAAAGTAAAGTCTCGTTCATTTTGGTTTACTGTCATATTTTCGCCAGCAATTAATTGAACTTTGTTATCTTTACCAACCTTAGCATCTTTCTTAGTACCTGTTTGGGCACCAGAAGTAGTAGCATCTTTATCTGCAGTGATTTGCCATGTTTGTTCGCCTACAGCTTTTAATTGTTCTTCAGTAGCCGCACGGCCTTTCGTTGCAAAGTCTGCACTAGTTACTGTTGTATTAGACAAGCCAGTGATATCGTTTGTTGTACCACCAGTTACTGTTACATTACTAGTCTTGATTGTGCCTGCTGCACCATCTAACGTAACAGCATTAGTACCACCTGTAGTGAATGTATTATTTACACCATCAATAATGGAGGAACCAATTGTAGCCTTACCAGCTGTACCATCAAGAGTGATTTTGTTACCACCTACACCTGTTGTAATGTTATCTTTTGTAATAACTGTGCTGTTACCAGCATTATCTTTGACAGTTACAGAACTAGATGTTGTTTCAGTAGTATTTGTACCATCTGTAATAGTATTACCATCCACAGTGGATTTATTAGACTTGTTACCACCTGCTGTAGATGTATTCGTTTGCGTACCTGCAGTTTGTGTAATACTGTTTCCAGTAATGACTGTTGTATTACTACCTGTGCCAAGGAATGTAGCAGAATTCATCTTAACAAGATCCTTGTTAAGGGTGAAAGTAAAGTCCCGTTCGTTTTGGTTTACTGTCATATTTTCGCCAGCAATTAGTTGAACTTTGTCGTCTTTACCAACCTTAGCATCTTTCTTGGTACCTGTTTGAGCACCAGAAGTTGCAGTATCTTTATCTGCAGTGATTTGCCATGTTTGTTCGCCTACAGCTTTTAATTGTTCTTCTGTAGCCGCACGGCCTTTCGTTGCAAAGTCTGCAGAATTTACAGTTGTGTTAGACAAGCCAGTGATGTCGTTTGTTGTACCACCAGTTACTGTTACAGCACCAGTTTTGATTGTACCGGCTGCACCATTCATAGTTACCGCATTAGTACCACCTGTAGTGAATGTGTTATTTACACCATCCACAACGGAAGAACCAATTGTAGCCTTACCAGCTGTACCATCAAGAGTGATTTTGTTACCACCAACACCTGTTGTAATGTTGTCTTTTGTAATAACTGTGCTGTTGCCAGCATTATCTTTAACAGTTAATGTACTAGCTGTTGCTTCTGTTGTATTTGTGCCATCTGTAACTGTGTTCGATGTAGCATTGGATGTATTTATATTACCAGTACCATCATCAATTACATTGTTATCTACAGTAGATTTATTAGATTTAGTGCCATCTTTGATAACTTGTCCAGCAGCTGTAGTTTCTGTGGATTTAGTACCATCAGCTACAGTATTACCACCGGCAGTAGATGTATTTGTTTGAGTACCTGAAGTTTGCGTAATGGAATCACCAGTAATAACTGTTTTGTTAGTACCTGTACCATTGAATGTAGCAGATTCCAAATCTTTAAGAGCCTTATTCAAGGAGTACGCTACAGTTTTACCATTTTGGTCAACAATTAAGTTATTACCTGCTTGGAATTGTACTTCTTCACCGCTTGATACCTTAGTAGATGTAGCACCATTAGATTCACCAGTAGAACCAGTGACCTTACCGGTGTTTACTTTCCAACCAGCACCAACTGCGTCAGATACCTTTTGCAATTGATCTTCTGTAGCGGCACGACCAGATACCGCTTGTGTTACACCTGGAGTCCAGTCTTTATTTGCAAGACCCATTACATGGTTATTTGTACCATCTACAGTAACGCCGCCGATATTAGCAGTCTTACCTGTAATTGTGCCTGTAGCACCATTTAATGTTACAGGGCTCGCACCACCTGTTGTGAATGTATTGTTTACACCATCGATAATAGAGGATCCGATAGTCGCTTTACCTGCAGCAATAGTACTTGTATTAGTACCATCTGTAATGGTGTTCGATGTGGCATTGGATGTATTTACATTACCAGTACCATCATCAATTACATTCTTATCTACAGTAGATTTATTAGACTTAGCACCATCTTTGATAACTTGTCCAGCAGCTGTAATTTCTGTGGACTTAGTACCATCAGCTACAGTGTTGCCACCTGCTGTAGATGTATTCGTTTGTGAACCTGCAGTTTGCGTAATGGAATCACCAGTAATAACAGTGGTATTCGTACCTGTGCCAAGGAATGTAGCAGAGTTCATCTTCACAAGATCTTTGTTAAGAGTGAATGTAAAGTCTCGTTCGTTTTGGTTTACTGTCATATTTTCGCCAGCAATCAATTGAACTTTGTCGTCTTTACCCACCTTAGCATCCTTCTTAGTACCTGTTTGAGCACCAGAAGTAGCAGTATCTTTGCCTGCAGTGATCTGCCATGTTTGTTCGCCTACTGCTTTTAATTGTTCTTCAGTAGCTGCACGGCCTTTTGTTGCGAAGTCCGTTGCCGTTACAGTTGTGTTAGACAAACCAGTGATATCGTTTGTTGTACCACCAGTTACTGTTACTGTGCCAGTTTTGATTGTGCCGGCTGTACCATCAAGAGTGATTTTGTTAGCACCTACACCAGTTGTAACATTATCTTTTGTAATAACTGTACTGTTACCAGCATTATCTTTAACCGTTACAGAGCTAGATGTTGTTGCTGTAGTATTTGTACCATCAGTAATCGTATTTGATGTAGCATTAGATGTATTTACATTGCCATTACCATCATCAATTACATTACTATCTACAGTAGTCTTATTAGATTTAGTACCATCAACTAATGTGTTTTCATCAACAGTAGATGTATTTGTCTTAGTACCATCTTTTATAACTTGGCCATCTGCTGTAGTTTTTGTGGACTTAGTACCATCCGCTACAGTATTACCAGCTGCAGTAGATGTATTCGTTTGCGTACCTGCAGTTTGCGTAATGGAATCACCAGTAATAACAGTTGTATTCGTACCTGTACCATTGAATGTAGCAGATTCCAAATCCTTAAGTACCTTATTCAAGGAGTATGCTACAGTTTTACCATTTTGATCAACAATCAAGTTGTTACCGGCTTGGAATTGAACTTCTTCACCGCTTGCTACCTTAGTAGATGCAGCACCATTGGATTCACCAGTAGATCCAGTTACCTTACCAGTGTTTACTTTCCAACCAGCACCAACTGCATCAGAGACCTTTTGCAATTGATCTTCTGTAGCAGCACGGCCAGATACCGCTTGTGTTACACCTGGAGTCCAATCTTTGTTCGCAAGGCCCATTACATGGTTATTTGTACCATCTACAGTGACGCCACCGATATTAGCAGTCTTGCCTGTGATTGTACCTGTAGCACCATTTAATGTTACAGGGCTTGCACCACCTGTTGTGAATGTATTATTTACACCATCCACAATGGAGGAACCAATAGTTGCTTTACCAGCTGTACCATCAAGAGTGATTTTGTTACCACCAACACCCGTTGTAATGTTGTCTTTTGTGATAAGTGTGCTGTTGCCAGCATTATCTTTAACAGTTACAGAACTAGATGTTGTTTCAATGGTATTTGTGCCATCTGTAATAGTATTACCATCTACAGTGGATTTATTAGACTTAGTACCGTCAACGATTGTATTTTCATCAACAGTAGATGTATTTGTCTTAGTACCATCTTTGATAACTTGACCAGCAGCTGTAGTTTCTGTGGATTTAGTTCCATCAGCTACAGTATTACCTGCTGCAGTAGATGTATTTGTTTGTGTCCCAGCAGTTTGCGTAATGGAATCACCAGTAATAACAGTTGTATTCGTACCTGTGCCAAGGAATGTAGCAGAGTTCATCTTCACAAGGTCAGTATTCAAAGAATATGTAAAGTTTTTACCTGCTTGGTCTACAGTTAAGTTTTCACCAGCAATTAAGGACACCTTATCGTCCTTACCAACCTTAGCATTTTCTTTTAAGCCCGCTTGAACACCAGATGTACCAGTTTTCTTATCTGCCGTAATTTGCCATGTTTGTTCGCCTACAGCTTTTAATTGTTCTTCTGTAGCCGCACGGCCTTTTGTTGCGAAGTCTGCAGAATTTACAGTTGTGTTAGATAAACCAGTGATATCGTTAGTTGTACCACCAGTTACTGTTACTGTACCAGTTTTAATTGTGCCGGCTGCTCCATCCATAGTAACAGCATTAGCACCTCCAGTAGTAAATGTCTTATTAACACCGTCAATAATGGAGGAACCAATAGTTGCTTTACCAGCTGTGCCATCAAGAGTGATTTTGTTAGCACCTACACCAGTTGTAACGTTATCTTTTGTAATAACTGTACTATTACCAGCATTATCCTTAACAGTTAATGTACTAGCTGTTGCTTCTGTTGTATTTGTGCCATCTGTAACTGTGTTCGATGTAGCATTGGATGTATTTACATTACCATTACCATCATCAATTACATTGTTATCTACAGTAGATTTATTGGATTTAGTACCGTCTTTAATCACTTGACCATCTGCTGTAGTTTCTGTGGATTTAGTACCATCAGCTACCGTATTACCTGCTGCAGGCAGAGTTCATCTTCACAAGGTCGGTATTCAAAGAATATGTAAAGTTTTTACCTGCTTGGTCTACAGTTAAGTTTTCACCAGCAATTAAGGATACCTTATCGTCCTTACCAACCTTAGCATTTTCTTTTGTACCCGTTTGAGCACCAGATGTGCCAGCTTTCTTATCAGCTGTGATTTCCCAAGTTTGGCTACCCGCAGCATCTGCGACAGCTTTTAATTGGTCTTCTGTTGCAGCACGACCAGTAGTGGCTGTACCATTCCATGTTGTATTAGATAAACCGCCAATAGTATTAGCCGTACCGTTAACAGTAACACCACCAATATTAGCAGTCTTACCTGTAATAGCACCTGTTGTACCATCGATTATTACAGCATTAGCACCACTACCAAGTGTCACCTTATCGTTGAGTTTTACATCATAAATAGTATGACCATCAGCTGCCGTAGTAGATGTAAGCGTTACATTGCCTGTCGTTGCATTAGCAGCTAGCAGTACCATCGTTTGCTTTGTAAGACAAGTTTGTCTTATTCGCAATCTTAGTACCATCGATGGTTACCTTGTAATCCTTAGTTGTACCATCTGCACTAGTTGTAGGTGTTACAGTCAATGGATTATTAGCATCAGTTGTATCTGTGCTGACTGTTACGGCAGCCACAGCAGATTTTTTAACTTCTGCTTCAGACACTGTAAGATTTACATTCTTACCGTTTACATCAGTAGAGATGTATTTACCATCACCTTTAATACCGAATGTATCATCCTTAAGATTTACAGATCCAGTATTGGTTGCTACATCACCTGTGAACTTCAATGTAGTAGCCCCAGTGGCAGCTTTCAATTGTTCTTCTGTTGCCGCACGGCCTTTTGTTGCAAAGTCAGTTGCAGATAGAGTTGTGTTAGATAAACCCGTGATATCGTTGGTTGTACCACCAGTTACTGTTACATTACCAGTTTTAACAGTGCCATCTGCACCATTAACTACTACAGCATTTGTACCACCAGTAGTAATCTTGCTCGCTACACCATCGATACCAACAGTACCAATTTGTGCCTTACCAGCAGTAATAGTACTTGTATTTGTACCATCTGTAATCGTATTTGATGTAGCATTAGATGTATTTACATTAGCACCATCAGTTTGAACAATGCTGTCACCTTTAATCACAGTTGTTTTACCGCCTGTTGCTTCAAAGGTTGCGGAGTTCATCTTCACAAGGTCTTTATTCAAGGAGTATGTGAAGTTTTTACCTGCTTGGTCTACAGTTAAGTTTTCACCAGCAATTAAGGACACCTTATCATCCTTACCAACCTTAGCATTTTCTTTTGTGCCAGTTTGAGCACCAGAAGTGCCAGCTTTCTTATCCGCTGTAATTTCCCAAGTTTGGCTACCTGCAGCATCTGCGACAGCTTTCAATTGATCTTCTGTTGCAGCACGACCAGTAGTGGCTGTACCATTCCAAGTTGTATTAGATAAACCACCAACAGTATTAGCTGTACCGTTAACAATAACACCACCGATATTAGCAGTCTTGCCTGTAATCGTACCTGTAGCACCATTTAATGTTACAGGACTTGCACCGCCAGTAGTAAATGTATTATTTACACCATCAACGATAGAGGAACCAATAGTCGCCTTACCAGCTGTACCATCAATTGTTACAGCATTAACACCACTACCAAGTGTCACCTTATCGTTGAGTTTTACGTCATAAATAGTATGACCATCAGCTGCCGTAGTAGATGTAAGCGTTACATTACCTGTTGTAGCATTAGCAGCTTCACCTGTGTTAGCAGTGATTTCAGTTTTAGATGCTTTTTTAGCCGCATTAATAGCATCAGCTACGTTTTTAGCTGTCGCTACACCGTCTGTAGTTGGGCCTGTAATTGTGCCATCTGCACCAGCAGTGATAGATGCCGTGTTTACATCGTATTTCACAACGCCATTATCATCGATAGATGCAGTTGTTAATGTACCATTCTTGAAGTTCAAGCCATCTGCTAAGGAAACTTGTTTTGCTGTACCATCATTTGCTTTATAGGACAAGTTCGTCTTATTCGCAATCTTAGTACCATCAATAGTTACCTTGTAATCCTTAGTTGTACCATCTGCACTAGTTGTAGATGTTACGGTCAATGGATTATTAGCATCTGTTGTATCTGTGCTGACTGTTACAGCTGCTACAGCAGATTTTTTAACCTCTGCTTCAGAAACTTTCACAGTCAAATTCTTGCCATTTGCATCAGTAGATACATACTTACCATCGCCTATAATTCCCAATGTATCATCCTTAAGATTTACAACCCCAGGAGATGTATTGGTATCACCAGAGAATTTCAAATTAACAGCATCAGTTGTTGTTTTAGCTGTATCAGCAACAGCTTTCAATTGATCTTCTGTCGCAGCTCGGCCAGTTGTAACTGTACCATTCCAAGTTGTATTAGATAAGCCAGTAACATGCTTGTTGTCACCATCGATAGTCACGCCACCAATAGTTGCATTTTTAGCAGTAATTTTACCAGTTGCACCATCGAGTTTAATAGTTTCAGTTGTACCAGTACCGACAGATACGCTAGTTAAATTAGCAAGATCTTTATTCAAGGAATAAGTAAACTTACGTTCATCTTGGTTGATTGTAAGATTATCACCTGCAACTAATTCAACAGTTTCATCCTTACCAACAGTGGCATTTTTCTTAGTACCTGTTTGATTACCAGTGGTACCAGCTTTGTCTGCCGTAATATTCCAAGTTTGGCTAGATGCAGCGTCTGCTACCTTTTGTAATTGATCTTCTGTGGCAGCACGGCCAGTTACGGCTTTAGTTACACCAGGAGTCCAATCTTTATTAGTTAACCCAGTAACAGTACCTGCAGCACCATCTAATGTAACAGTATTTGCACCACCAGTTGTAATTTTGTTATTTACACCATCTACAACAGCAGTACCAACAGTAGTTTTACCAGCAGTACCATCAATTGTTACAGCATTAGTACCACTACCAAGCGTCACCTTATCGTTGAGTTTTACGTCATAGATAGTATGACCATCAGCAGCTGTGGTAGATGTTAATGTCACATTACCTGTTGTAGCATTAGCCGCTTCACCAGTGTTAGCGGTGATTTCAGTTTTAGATGCTTTTTTAGCCGCATTGATAGCATCAGCTACGTTTTTAGCTGTTGCTACACCATCTGTAGTTGGACCCGTAATTGTACCATCTGTACCAGCAGTAATTGATGCTGTATTTACATCGTATTTAACAACACCTGCATCATCAACGGATGCTGTTGTAAGGGTACCATTTTTGAAATTCAAGCCATCTGCTAAGGAAACTTGTTTAGCAGTACCAGCATTTGCTTTGTAAGACAAGTTCGTCTTATTCGCAATTTTAGTACCATCAATAGTTACCTTGTAATCCTTAGTTGTGCCATCCACACTTGTTGTAGGTGTTACAGTCAATGGATTATTAGCATCTGTTGTATCTGTGCTTACTGTTACAGCAGCCACAGCAGATTTTTTAACCTCTGCTTCAGACACTGTAAGATTTACATTTTTACCATTTACGTCGGTAGAGATATATTTACCATCGCCTTTAATACCGAATGTATCATCTTTAAGATTTACAGATCCAGTATTGGTTGCTACATCACCAGTGAACTTCAATGTAGTAGCCTCAGTGGCAGCTTTCAATTGTTCTTCTGTAGCGGCACGACCTTTTGTTGCAAAGTCTGCACCACTCACAGTAGTGTTGGACAAACCAGTGATATCATTTGTAGTACCACCAGTTACTATTACAGCACCCGTTTTAATAGTGCCATCTGCACCATTAACTACTACAGCATTTGTGCCACCAGTAGTAATCTTGCTGTCTACCCCATCGATACCAACAGTACCAATTTGTGCCTTACCAGCAGTAATTGTACTTGTATTTGTACCATCAGTAATTGTATTGGATGTAGCATTAGTTGTATTTACGTTAGCACCATCAGTTTGAACAATGCTATCACCTTTAATCACAGTTGTTTTACCGCCTGTTGCTTCAAAGGTTGCAGAGTTCATCTTCACAAGGTCTTTATTCAAGGAGTATGTGAAGTTTTTACTTGCTTGATCTACGGTTAAGTTCTCACCAGCAATTAAGGAAACTGTATCATCCTTGCCAACTTTAGCATTTTCTTTTGTGCCAGTTTGAACACCAGATGTGCCAGCTTTCTTATCCGCTGTAATTTCCCAAGTTTGGCTACCTGCAGCATCTGCGACAGCTTTTAATTGGTCTTCCGTCGCTGCTCGGCCAGTAGTAGCTGTGCCATTCCAAGTTGTATTAGATAAGCCGCCAATAGTATTAGCCGTACCGTTAACAGTAACGCCACCAATAGTAGCCGTTTTACCTGTAATAGCACCCGTTGTACCATCGATCGTTACAGCATTAGCACCAGTACCAAGTGTCACCTTATCATTGAGCTTCACATCATAGATAGTATGACCATCAGCTGCCGTAGTAGATGTTAATGACACATTACCTGTTGTAGCATTAGCTGCTTCACCTGTGTTAGCAGTGACTTCCGTTTTAGACGCTTTTTTAGCTGCATTGATAGCGTCAGCTACGTTTTTAGCTGTTGCTACACCGTCTGTAGTTGGACCTGTGATTGTACCATCTGCACCAGTAGTGATTGCTGCTGTATTTACATCGTATTTCACAACGCCATTATCATCGATAGATGCTGTTGTTAATGTACCATTCTTGAAGTTCAAGCCATCTGCTAAGGAAACTTGTTTTGCTGTACCATCATTTGCTTTGTAGGACAAGTTAGTCTTATTCGCAATCTTAGTACCATCAATGGTTACTTTATAATCCTTAGTGGTACCATCTGCACTCGTTGTCGGTGTTACAGAAATTGGATTGTTGGCATCCGTTGTATCGGTGCTTACTGTTACAGCCGCCACAGCAGATTTTTTTACCTCTGCTTCAGATACTTTTACAGTTAAATCTTTACCGTTTGCGTCGGTAGTTACATATTTACCATCGCCAACGATGTTGAATGTATCATCTTTAAGATTTACTACACCAGCAGCTGTATTAGTATCTCCAGAGAATTTTAAGTTAACTGCATCAGTTGTCGCTTTAGCTGTATCGGCTACAGCTTTCAACTGATCTTCAGTAGCGGCACGACCAGTTGTAGCCGTACCATTCCAGGTGGTATTGGATAAACCAGTTACATGCTTGTTATCTCCATCAACAGTTACGCCACCAATCACTGCATTCTTAGCAATCACTTTACCTGTTGTACCGTCAATTGTTACTGCATTAGTAGCTGTACCAAGGGTCACCTTGTCATTGAGTTTTACATCATAAATAGTATGACCATCGGCAGCAGTAGTAGATGTAAGGGTTACATTACCTGTTGTAGCATTCGCAGCTTCACCAGTATTAGCAGTGATTTCTGTTTTAGATGCTTTTTTAGCTGCGTTAATCGCATCAGCTACATTTTGTGCTGTCGCTACACCATCTGTAGTTGGACCTGTTACGGTGCCGTCTGCACCAGCTGTAATAGTTGCTGTATTTACATCGTATTTTACTACCCCATCGGTATCGATGGACGCTGTTGTTAATGTACCATTTACAAAGTTAAGACCTTTAGCTAAGGATACTTTCTTTGCATTAGCATCAGTATCATTATTTGCACGGTATGTTAAATCAGTTTTAGCTGCAAGCTTCGTAGTATCAATACCGATAGCATAATCTTTAGAGTTAGTACCCGCTGTTGGCGTTACTGTAATAGGATTATCTGCTTGAGCATCTTTACTTACTGTAACAGCATCTACAGCCAAGTCTTTTACCTTAGCCGCATCAACGGCAACTTTCACACCAGCTGCAGTAGCAGATGTGCTCACAAGATTACCATCGCCAGTTACTGCAAAGGATACATCGCCATCTTTAAGGTATTTATTACCTGTAGATCCTGTATCAGCAGTGAGACCAATACCTTTAGTTGTAGCATTAACAGTATCCGCATCTAAACCAACTGTAATGGTTTGATTATTTACAGTTGCAGTGACACCATTTGCACCAGCTACATTAAGTTTTTGGTTTTTAAGATCAACAGTACCATTATTAGTACCATCTGTAATATTTAAGTTTTGAGATAAATTAGCAACGGCTTGCTTAACATCACCAATGTTTGCCGCATTCGTATCTGTTGTACCACCGCTAGCAACATTAGCAATCGTTTTGCCACCAGCGTTAATGCCATCAGTTTTATCGATAGAGATACCGCCTACAGTCACCTTATCAGTTGTAATACCTGAACCAGTAATAGCAGTTGTACCATTTGTTAAACCAGATGTATTAATAACTTGCAAGGCCATCATTACCGGTTACGGATGCAGCACCTGTATTTGCATCGCTATTGATGGTAGCACGAGTTGTAGAAATTTCTACAGTGTTACCATTCATCTTCGTAGATACGAAGTCACCAGTAGAACCTTTTACATTGAAAGCTACATCTCCATCTTTTAAGGATTGACTAGATACTGTACCGCTATCTGCACCAAGAGAAATCTTTCTTGCAACAGCTGTGGCAGAATCATCAATCTTAGTCTTAGTAGCTGTATTTAAATCAAAGGATACTTTTCCATCATTATCAACAGTAGCAACAGTGGATGTCCCATCTACAAAGTCTAAGCCTTTAGATAATTTAACAGATTTAGCATCTGCATCAGCTGCAGTATTAGCACGGTATGTTAACGTTTGACTTGCCACAGTGTCTTTCAACTGTTTTACATTTACCGCGTCTGTATCAGCTGTACCTTCTGCTACCTCTTGAATCTTGTTGCCACCAGCCTTGATTTCATCAAGACTAAACTGAACCGTTTTACCAGCGGCATTTTGGAAGCCCATACCTTTGGCACTGCCTTCAGCATTATTGCCATCCTCATCACTAAACATGAGATATTTAGATGTAAGAGCACTGTTATTAGGTCCTGATTGAATAGATACCGTGTCTAAAGCAATAGTAGTTGTGGCTTCATTAGCACCAGTTGCTCCGTTTGTAAAGCTTAACTGATCGCTAGTAATAGTCGAACCAGCACCAACATTATCTTTAAATTCAGCTTTACCAGCTTTAATACTACCATCTCTACCATTTAGGAAAATTGTTTCCCCTCTTGGATTACCAAGAGATATAGAGTTCATATCTGTAAGATTTTTATTTAGGCTAGTAGAAATAGTTTTATTATTACGATCAACTGTTGCAAGGCCATCATTACCGGTTACGGATGCAGCACCTGTATTTGCATCGCTATTGATGGTAGCACGAGTTGTAGAAATTTCTACAGTGTTACCATTCATATTAGTAGATACAAAGTCGCCTGTAGAGCCTTTCACATTAAATGCCACATCAGCAGTGCTCAAGGATTGTCTAGATGCCGTGCCAGTATCAGCACCAAGAGAAATATTTCTAGCAATCGCTGTTGTATTTGCCGCAATATTCGTTGTATTAGTTGCAATTTTACCTTTATTGGCAGCAATATCGGTAGTATTAGTATTGATTTGGTTCTTAGTAGCTGTATTAAGATCAAAGGATACTTTACCATCGTTATCAACAGTAGCAACGGTGGAGTCACCGTCTACGAAATTAAGACCTTTAGATAAAGAAACCTTCTTTGCATTAGCATCAGCTGCGTTATTGGCCCGATATGTTACCTCTGTCTTAGCGGCCAATTTACTTGTATCAATGCCAATAGCATACTCTTTAGAGTTAGTACCTGCAGTTGACGTTACAGTAATCGGATTGTCTACAGTATTAGCTTTACTTACGGTTACAGCTTCTACCGCTAAATCTTTTACTTTGGATTTGTCTATAGATACTTGCACACCTGTAGTTGTACCACTAGTACTAACAAGAGCACCATCCCCACTGATTTTGAAATCTGCATTACCATCCTTAAGGAACTTTCTAAGCATAGTTCCAGAATCACTGGATAAACCTATGCCGTTTGTCGTCGCATTAACAGTGTTCTTATCTAAACCGATAATAAGGTTACTATTACCCGTGCCACCCAAATCAGTTCTAATACCATTAGCACCAGTTACTCCAAGAGCCCCTTGTTCAAGATTAATAGTGCCTGTTTTAGAATTTGACTGTATATTTAATGCCACTTTACCGACATAATTCTTAACATCTGTAATATTCGCTGCATTAGTACCTACATTACCGCCACTAGTAACATTCGTAATTCGTTGACCACCTGCATCTATACCAGTAGCTCCAAACTTAGCAGTTGTTGTACCAGCTTTTGAGGAAAATCCATCTCTAGAAATGGTTACATTATTATCACCATTCGTAGTAGAGCCAATTTGAAGTGTTGTATTACTCAACACATTATTCCCCGCTGCAAAGGATTGACCGCTAAAGTTTCTTCCCGTGACAGTGCCACTAGTGCCATCAAGAGTAATTTGATCATTACCAGAACCAGCAATTACGGATTTACTAGCTTTCACTGTATCTACTGTAATTATCTTATTTAAGCTAGAAGTAATGGTATTACCACTTCTCGCTACTGTAATATTAGGATCACCACTAAATTTTACAGTACCTTCCTTATCAATCGTCGATCTACTACCAGCTGTATCATTATCTGCTGTTAGGTACCATTTATATTTATTTTGTGAAATAGCATCATTAATAGCCGTCGCTACATTTTTTGCATTGGCCACACCTGTGTCAGCATTGGCTGTACCACTAATAACATGAATATCTTTTTGATTTGCAGATATAGTGATTGTATTGCCACTTGCATTTGTTGTAATGTAACTATCATTTCCTTTAATAGTTAAAGGATTTGCCGCTAAATTAACATCTCCTGTACCAGCATTACCTTTGAAAGCCAAATTAACGCTCTTCAATTGAGCAACGTTAACAGCATCTGTATCAGCAGTACCAGCTGCAAGGTTTTTAATTTGACGTGTCATGGTACCACCACTACCAATGGATACAGCGCCTATATTACCTTTTAAGACAGCACCTGTTAAACCTGCATATTTATCTGTACGACTTGCATTCGCATTATATCCCTCTACAGTGCCACCTTCAGTATTAGCTACAGAAAATGAACCTATTGCTACACCATTATAAGCAGGCGCACTTGCATTAGTACCGATGGCTATGGAGTTCTGATTTGTTGAAGATGCATTCTGACCAATAGCAATGGTTGAATTAGCTCCACCTGATGAACCCTTACCAATAGCGATTACATTATTTATCGGACTAGTAGAAGTACTATTAATAGCACGTGCTTGCGTCCCTAGCATAATAGATTCTGATGCATATACATTAGTGGCTGTAACGCTACCGGCACCAGTACCAATACTCACATTATTATCACCAATAATTTTATTTCCTGTATTAGAACCAATACCTATATTGCCAACACCATTCGTTTCCTTACCAGCTACGCTACCAATAAAGACACCATTAGTACTGTTAGTTGAATTACTGTTAGTTTGATAACCTAAAGCAATAGCATTATTACTATTAGCCTGCGCACCAATCCCCATGGCTAAGCTCGAGTCGCCATTAGCCTGTGAATTATGTCCAAATGTAAGTGCATCTTGCCCTGTTGTAGAAGCGCCCGTTCCTAATGCTACGCTATCTTTACCAGAAGCAACTGCTTGATACCCAATGGCTGTCGCACTTTCAGCATCAGTCTTAGATTCAAAACCTACAGCGGTTTGATAGTTTGTACTCTCTTTAGTCCTTGTATAAGTCCCTAAAGCTATAGTACCCACACCATTAGCCTGAGCACCCTTGTTTTGCCAATTACCTCCACCAAGGGCAACGGTAAAAGCTCCATTAGCCTGAGCATCTTTACCAACGGCTACAGATCCAACATTGTTAGATACTGAACTAGGGCCAATAGCAACGGAATCAACACCACTAGAGTTGCTATTATTCCCTATAGCAATAGCGTTTTCACTAGATGCGATCGACGTATTACCAATAGCGACTGCACTTTTACTACTTGCTTTCGCTATTGGGCCAATGGCAATTGCCTTGTCGGCAGTAGCCCCATCATTATTAGCATTATCTAATTCAGTATCAGATTTGATAGATACATATTTAAGTTGAGGTTTAATTTGGCTAGCCACCGCAAATAGTTGAGACCCATTAATTGCATCAGTACTTGTAGCAGACACTTCACCAGCTGCTACATTCTTGATTTGACGTTCCTTACCTGCTGCACCAACAGAAACCTGCATGCCTGTATCAGAAGTGGCACCAGCAAAATTATATGTAATACCATTAATTGTTGTATTCGCCTGTCTTGTTGCATTTGTATCAGTAGTAGAATCACTACCAATAGCTACAGAATTAGCGATTGATGCGTTAGCATTTTTACCAAATGCAACTGCATTTGCATTACTTGCGTTAGCACTTTTACCAATAGCAATAGTCTCATTACCATTCGTAACAGCATTTGCACCTATAGCAAGGGCATTATTGCCTGCAATGCCACCATCAGCAATAGATACGGTACCAATAGCCAAACCGCCTTTAGCTGCATTTGCACGGTTACCAAAAGCAATAGATCCATTATCTACACTCTTAACACCATAATAGACATTTGTACTAATGCCATTAACATCTATAGTGTAAGTGTTTCCGTTTCCACCAACACCAGTATTATTTTTATCACCACCGACACCACCATTACCAATAGCGATGGAATCAACGCCGGATGCACTTGCTTTAGGACCGATAGTAATATTACGAACACCATCACTTGTAGATCCAACACCTATTGTAACCGATGAATGCTGCTTCGCAGATGCTCCTGTCCCCATAGCAATAGAGTCTTGCCCACCAAAAGTAGTTCCTGCAATCGGAGCAGTTATGCTAGCACCTTTACCAATAGCAATAGATGAATTCCCACCAGCTGTGCCTGAACCACCTGCAAAGGAATCTGTTCCACTTGCAGTTGCACCTGCACCGATGGCAGTAGCTCCTGTATTACTACTATTAGAATTATAACCAATAGCAATAGCCTTTTCTCCAGTGGCTTTAGGATAATTAGCTGTAGCTGTGTAATCTCCAGAAACATTCCCACTACCTAACGCAATAGAGTATTTACCAGATGCATCTGCACTAACCCCCATTGCCATAGAGCCTACTTCTCTAGCTCTAGTTTTAACACCGATAGATACACTAGAAGAGTTATCACCAATACTATTATCACTATTTGCTTCAACGCCAATAGCAACTGTATTATTCGATTTTGCTTTTGCATTAAACCCTATACCTACAGCATTCACTGCACTTTGTGAATTCCAGCCAACAGCAACGCCACCACGACCACTAGCAATTGCACTAGAGCCAATAGCAGTAGCGCTTTCACCATTAGCATTACCACCACTAGCCGCAAAAGCATTATTACCATTTGCATTCGTTAAACCAGTTCCACCTAAAGCAACTGCATTATTGCCCTTAGCTGTAGACCAACCAAGACCAATAGCACCTGCACCATCAACAACTGCACCGCCTATAGCGACAGATGAAGATCCAGAGGCATTACTATGCGCACCAATAGCAACCGTAGCTACATTACCATTTGCGCTTGTTTTATCACCATTCTTTAAGCCAATAGCTATACCTTTAGTACTATCAAAATTAACACCACTAGCAGCATTACTAAAGCCTGCTTTATCGCCAGCACCATCTATCGCTTGAACAGGTTGTAAATGACCTATCAATGACAACGCCGCAAATATCCCAGCCACTACGATTTTCTTTTTCCCTGTTTTGTTCTTTGCAATTTCAGATACTACAATGTAGCACTGTTTTGACTTAGACCAAATTACTTTAAAAATCTTGTTCATTCGTTTTCCTTTTCACTAACTATCTCTCAAAACCATATAATTTACTAATCATTTTCTAATATTTGAATTTTCACAATGATATAAAATATACGCATTATATTTTAAAGCTCATTTCATAATTTTATCATATTTCACTAGTATCTAACAATAAAATTACTTATGCTTTTAGAATATTTAATTGAAAAGCAATAATTCTTCAAAGCACTCTAAAAACAGATATAATCTATATTTATCATCTTATTCGATGTATATTATTTACTTTTGAATAAATATTTATAAGTATTTATTTATATGAAATATAGAGCGTTACAGACCAAGAAATACCACTTTAATTTTGATACGTGTATTTTTCATCTCATATTTATATATGCAACTATATTTTTATAATTTAGTTTGATGTACCTAATCCATTTTATTTTTAAGATAATATTTTTATTAGTTAGATAATTCTACATACAAAAAGACACTACTCAAATAGAGTAGTGTCTTTCATTATATACATATTCATTCATAGGAATATACAAAAACAGCAATAATATATACATAGTAAGTATAATATCATTGATACATACTTGATAATCAAGCGTTATATTTTATAGAAAATACAAATGTACTTTGTGCAGAAGCTAAGTTAATTTTGCTATGCAAATTTTGAATATATGCCCTATACATCTCTTGTGCCTCTTCCACAGATACAATATCAAAGGTAATTCCATCCCCAATAGGCAATTGGCTGAGTCTAGGTAAATCGGCCGTAATAACGGTACCGATTTTAGTATAACCGCCCGTCGTCTGCCGGTCCGCCATGAGAATAATTGGATTCCCATCAGATGGGACTTGAATAGATCCAAATACAGCGCCATCAGAGATGATATCGGCGCCGTCGATGTGTTCAACAGGGGCCCCATCTAACCGAAAGCCCATGCGATCGCATTGGATGGTCAATGTATAGAGTTCACTGCTAAAATTGCGGATACCTGCTTCTGTAAAGTACTTGGCTTGCGAGCCTAGTACAACGCGCAGCGGTTCGTGGCATTCACGACCGCCCCGATTAAATAGAACCGTATTAAATAAATGATTTGATTCTCTAGTATAGTCGCAGATAATAGTATCACAGGTGCAGTCCTTTAAACGCACTTCATCGCCCGCTGCTAGAGGACGCCCCTCAAATCCACCGATATTCGCCTTTGTGTGGGTCGCTACGCTGCCGTTGATTTCGGGCACATCGATGCCGCCGGCGAAGGAAATATACATGCGCACCCCACATTGGCTAAAGCTGCCAGAGAGGACATCGCCGTCATGACAGACAAAGGGAATGTACCGCGGCACCTCTACATTATTAATGGTAGGCCTCATATCGGCACCTGTGAAAGCAACAATGCATGTACCTTTCACTTTCAACGTAGGGCTGAGCACAGTACACTCCAAAGCCCCTACGGGCTTCATATTCCCTACGAGGGCTTGGCCGATAGCATAGCTTTCACCATCCATTGGACCTGCCACGGGCATGCCATATTGTTGAAAGCCTACGCGCCCTCCATCTTGCACCGTGGTCATCATACCAGGCGCAACCACCTCAAAGGACGCATTCTTATATTCACTTACCGCCACGGAGGTCACCTGCCTTTACCTGATGCACAACGGGCTTAAAGGAAGAGCCCAATTTCTTAATACAGTAGAACGCACTTTCATCAATGGAAACGTAACGCACATAATCGCCCGCCTTGAGAAGGGCCGCCTGTTCTCGAGACTCATCGTACATGGACACAGGTGTACGTCCAATAATTTGCCAACCCCCAGGGGAATCCGACGGATAAGTCCCAGTCTGCTCACCCGCGATACCTACGGATCCTGCCGGAATATGCGTGCGCGGCGAAGACAAGCGAGGCGTAGCAATGCGCGGATCCATGCCCCCCAAATAGGTAAAGCCCGGAATAAAGCCCATCATATACACGAGATAATCCGTACCGCTGTGAATGCTCACCACATCGGCCTCTGTTAGGTGATTATGAGAGGCTACAACCCCAAGGTCTGGACCGAATTCACCACCATAGACGGTCGGTATTTCTACGACCGTCACCAGTTCACTTTCATCAGCCCTCATAGGCTGCGTACAAATAGGTTCAAGAATGCGGCACAGCTCAGCATAGGTGTAACGTAACGCATCATACTGAATGAGAAGCGCACAATAGGTAGGCACCATCTCAATAATACCCTCTAAATGGAGGCTTTCAATACCCGCCACGGTCTGACGGATACGCTGATTAATCTTAGGGTCAATAACTTGACCAAATTCGATGGAGATAGCACTATCCCCAACCGGAGAAATTGTGGGATTCATACGTGCCCCCTAACCTAATAATTTCGCAATACCTTGCAAGGATGTAACGCCGATATA
>QWCW01000559.1_pt1 | contig 18976 bp, 17 predicted proteins | sample 1972691 | NCBI WGS metagenome assembly QWCW01 (sample SAMN09866698, study PRJNA288562) | Human oral metagenome isolate pre2_saliva, whole genome shotgun sequencing... | reverse complement strand
CGTCAAAAAAGTGTCGCCAAGAAAAGACATTGTCAATCTAGAGAGCTTTGGTGTTGGAGGGACTTTCTTGAAACAGCGTAGACTACTTTTTATGCTTGTGCTTACACTTGTGCTTTCTACCAGCATTGTGTTTACGGCTTGCACTCCTAACATCGGCGGACCATCTCCTGAAGAGATTGCAGCTCAGAAGGAAGCAGAAGAGAAGAAAGCTGCTCTTGCTCCGTTTGTGGGCGTTTGGGAAGCAAAGTCTATTAGCGATCCTAACCAGGGAGATATCCCCGAGAGTGTTTACCCAACAGCAGTAGAATCCATGAAGTCAATTTATGGCTATGACTTTGCTGATGACGGCACAGGCAATTTTATCCGTTTTGGCGCTCAGAAGCCTTTTACTTGGTCTGTTGATGCTAATGGAAAGCTCACTATCACCCTTGCAGGTAATGCTGGAAGTTACACGGCAACTGTTGATTCCTCAGGTCAGATGACCATTGAGGGTTCTGATGGTTCCAAGGCAGTATTGAAGCAAGTCACTAAAACCTCAGGTGATTATTCCAGCTTTAAGTACAAGCCTTTTGATGCAATGGCAGACAAAGGCACTATTGCGTATAACTTCTCTTCTACTAAGGGCGAATACAAGATGCGTTTTAAGCTGAAGACCGAGGTTGACAAGGTTCTTATCGATAATGACGATCTCTATGTCAGGTATGTTGGTATTGCTAAATCCCCAGATGGTTACTCTGAAGGCTACGTCTTTGAGATTATCAATAGATCTGAAAACTGGGTAAATTGCACCTTTAAGTTAGATAATTCTGAGAATTCCGTATGGGCTTACGACTCTAACTATCTTGAGCGAGGCGAGAGGGTCTTTGCATTTGTAGTTAATAGTGCAAATCAGAAAAAGCCTCTTGCTGATCAGACCGAGGTAGACGCAGTTGTTGAGTACTACCACATCAAAGGCGGTAAGAGTATGGAAGACACTAAGACAGAAAACGTCGACCTGATTATTTCTCAGAAGAAGTAGGTGGACTGCCGCAATGTGCCAAGTACGTACACATAAAACATTTACGTGTTAAGCGTGGAATATGTAGACGTCACCTGTACAATGGTGGCGTCTATTCTTTTACTGACCGCTCTTGTAGAGCTTAAGAAAGAAGCGTGATCTATCATGCAGAAGGCTTTGATTTCGATTGACTACACCTACGATTTTGTAGCAGATGACGGAAAGCTCACAGCAGGTAAGCCAGCTCAGGCTATTTCAGATGCTATTTATGAGGCTACAAAATGCGCTTTTGATCGTGGCGATTATATTTTCTTTGCTATTGATGCTCACGACCCAGATGATAACTTCCATCCAGAGACTAAGCTTTTCCCACCTCACAACATTATCGGCACAAGTGGTAGAGACCTGTTTGGTCCTCTGAATGATTTCTATCAGCAGCACAAAAACGATAGCCATGTGTTCTGGATGGACAAGCGTCACTACTCGTCCTTCTCGGGAACTGATCTTGATATTCGTCTGAGGGAGCGCGGTATTAACACAGTTATCCTGACTGGCGTTCTTACCGATATCTGCGTGCTTCACACAGCGGTTGATGCTTACAACCTGGGTTATCACATTGAGGTTGTTGAGCCAGCAGTTGCATCGCTGACGCCAGAAAATCATCAGTTTGCGCTTTCGCACTTTAAGAACACCCTTGGAGCAACGCTGGTTGATGCAGAACTCAAAGAGATTGAGAACGCGTGATGACTCCAGAAGAACGCGCAGTTAAATGGTTTGAGAAGGTTCCTGAGGCAGATGATCTTTCATTTGACCAGCGGCTTGCTATTTGCAAAAAGACCGGAATTGCCATGGCGCTTGTCTTCGTTGTTCTATTTTCGCTTGAGTTGATACTTGCGTATGTGCTTACTGATGGTTCGTTTGTATTTACTATGACTGATACTTTGAACAGCATGCTATCAAGACCTGGTAGAAGAGTTACGGCTCAGGGAGTGGCTGTCGCGGGTATTTTTGTAGTAGCACCCTTATTGGTCATTCCTTTAGCTGCCGCGTTTCTTGCTCGATTCATTGTTTTTAAGCAAGAAATTAAGAAGTGCCTAAGTAAATAAGAACCTAAGAACCTAAGTAAATTAGTTAAAGCATTTATAAGACCCAGGGTAAAACTTGGGTCTTTTTATTAACCTAATATTTATATTCAATAGAAGAATTACCGTTTATGGAATAGTGGGATAAATCTATCTTTCAGAATTTTAAGCAGATATAAAATTACATCAACTCGTTTAATTTTAATCAAGGAGCTGCCATGTCAAAATCTGACCGTGGACTTGTTTTTGGAGTTGATTTAGGAAAAGCTTCATGTGGATTAGCAATTATTGATTATGAAGCTAAAGAAGTAAAACTGCTTTCAAGCCGAATTATTAAAGCTCCCGAAAACAGAAGTGGAAAATCTCTGGCAGCAGTAAGACGAGAAAAGCGTTCAATTAGACGGCAGATCGACAGAAGAGCAGCAAGAAAAAAGAATGTTTTAAAAGTATTAAAACAATTTGGAGTTGCTCCACAGGATTCTGATTGTACGTGGTTTGAAACTAAGAAAAACGGTAATGACGGAATAGATTTACCAGTTATTGCATTAAGAAGTCAAGGTCTTGATCGACAGCTCTCTGATAGGGAATGGTCTCGTATTCTCTATTGGTTCTGTAGTCAGCGCGGCTATATTAATCGAGGAGAAGAGACTTTAATTAATGGAGAAACTTCTATTGAAGGTGCTTCTGAATCTGAAGAGGCAGGAAAAGTTCTTTCTGCTATCTCAGAAAACAGAAAAGCGCTAAAGGAATCAGGCTATAGAACTTTTGGCGAGTACTTGTATAAAGAGAGCTATGTTACAACCCATAGCTATAGAAACAAAGCCGGCGATTATAAACACTGCGTGTCTCATCCAATGGTTGTGGATGAGATTAAAGAGTTATTCGAGCAACAAAAGAAGTTTGGAAATACCCATACATCAGAAGAATTCAAAGATGCTTATTTAGAACAGCTCAATTGGCTTAAGGATACTAAAGCTTTTGATAAATTGACTTATCAAAAGGTGGGCTACTGTGTTTACTTTGATCAATATAGTGATGAGCCCCAAAAAAGGGCGGCAAATGCTGATTTAATTTCTGAAGTTGTAAAAGCTTATGAAAAGCTTGGAAATATACGTTTGAAATTTGATGATAAACCTGAGCAATCTCTAACAAGAGAAGTTAGAGATGCAGTTATTAATGAGATGTTTAGTGTTCATCAAGGGGCTAAGGTCAAATCGGTTACGTATAAAACTTTACGTAAGCTGATAGATGATGACAATTTGATTGGATTTAAAGGAGTTAAATCAGATTTAGAGAAGAATCCAGTATTCGTACCTAAAGCCTGGAATGCATTTTGTAGAGTTCTTTCAGACTCAGACTCAGAATCAGGAATTCAGCTGTTAAATAGAATGAGGAGTGACTTTAAATTTGCTAATGCGATTGCTGAGTCTCTTACTTACGCATCATCTCTTGATAGTTTGGAAAGAAGAATTTCAATGTATCAAGAAAAAGAGGACTTAGTAATCTCTGAAGATGAACTTGCCTTAATAGAATCGTTGCCTTACAACACAAAAATATTTAAGGGATATGGATCCAGATCTATTCAAGCACTAGAGATGTTACATGATCAATTTTTAGATGGAGAAGCTTTTATCCTTGATGAAGCTGAAAAACAGTCTGGACTCCAAGGTTTCAGACTAAGAGAGAAAGGAATTAGACAGTCTCTCCTGCCGCCATATTCTGATTATGATGTGCAATGTACAAACCCTGTTGTTTTAAGAGTTCTTGCCCAAGCAAGAAGAATGATTAATTCTGCCATCAAACAATATGGAATGCCAAATATTATCCGTATCGAATTGGGTAACGATATTGCTAAATCGGCAAAAGAAAAAAGCAAAATTGCAAAAGGACAAAATGAGAATAGAAAAGAGAATGAGCGTATAAAAGATAAAGTTACCAAACTTCTTCATATCGACCAGTCAGAGGTAACTGGCAAGCAGATTACCAAGATGAAACTCTATGAAGAACAGGGCGGCAAAGATATATATACCGGAGAAAGCCTTGGTGATATCGCATTCGCGGGAGGAAGACGCTTTTTAATAGACGACAATTATTGCGAGATAGATCACGTACTTCCATATTCAAGAAGCGCTGATGACCTGAAGTCAAATAAAGTTCTTGTTCTGGCAAAATCTAATCAAGAAAAAGGAAATAGAACCCCATACGAATGGATGAACTCCAATGACGGCAGTCATCCAAATTGGGAACAATTCTGCTTGCGAGTTTTGTCTAACGTTAGATTATCCGATGGTAAAAAATCAAAGTTATTGGAAGAGAATTTTGCTGAAAAAGAGACTTCCTTTATCAAACGTAATATGGTGGATACTCAATATATGGCCAGAGCAATTTCTGCTTGGCTTTCAGATTCATTGAATTTTTCGTCAGAGTTTGATCAAAAGCAGCATGTCTATGCTGTAAACGGAAGAATGACTGCAAAATTGAGGAGAAAATGGGGCCTCAATTTTGGCGAGGATGATACAAAAGATCGTAGCGACAACAGACATCATGCAATTGATGCTGCGGTAATTGCAGCATGCAGCGCATCAATGGTTAAGGAATTTGCAATTTCTTGCTCTAGATTGAGGGAGGCAAGGAATTCAGTTATTGCTGAACCATGGGAAGGCTTTGCTGATCAGGTACGTGAAGCAAGGGAATGGGTAATTCCTACAATGTATCGTCCTAATAAAAAGAACGGCTTATTGTTTGAAGAAAGTCGCTATCGATATGTTGAGAAGAAAAAGAAACATATTTTGACTAGCAGGGATGGAAAAGAAAAATCATCAGGAAATATCCGTTTCTTTGAGAATGAAAAAGATGGTAAACATGTAAAAATTGTTGGAAATATTGCTTACATTAGACTGTGGCTTGATGAAAATGCTCGTAAAGACAAAGGAGAATGGTTAATTGAGCCAGTATACTTCGCTGATATACAGTCTATAAAAAACGGAAGCTATGTTCCAAGATACATTAGTGCTTCTCATGTGACTAGTGATGAATGGAAGCCAATCCCTGAAGATGTTTTGTCAAAAATTTCTCCAGTAGTAATTCACATTCAAGACGTCATCCAAGTAGATTCTTCGTATTTTAGAGTTGATGGTGTAGATATTGATGCTAAAGCGTTAAATCTAATACCAGTTTTTAGCGATTCAAATAATAGTGATCCCGCATTGGCAAAAATGAGCAAATGGAACAAGGGTACAGAGGTCACACGAATCTCTGAAGATGCATTAGGTTTAGTGTGGTTCAATTTTTTAAAGAATCAAAATTCTAGTGAGAGTTGAGCTGGATTGTAAGATAACTCACCTCTTTTCGATGAATTGATTAGAATCTTCCTCCCCGTATATTGCTTCTCAGTAAGTTCGAGAACAGTTACGCATCCTTTGGGAGGAAGATTTTTATTTACTCTTGAAAGGTGGTTATTTGTATTTTCAGTACCTAAAGTTACCCTACTATAGACACTGAACTGCTCCATTATCCAGCCAGAGTTAATCAGGAACTTATGAAATTCATGGTAGGCCTTTTTATCAGACTGGGTTTTGGTTGGTAGATCAAACATAATTAGTAATCTCATGACTCTCATTTTTCTCCTTATTCAAAAGTGATCAATTCAATGAGTGAAAGAGAAGGACATGAAAGTATGGAAGAATCCTTTTCCTTCATGCTTCTAATTAAGGATTCAATTAACTCATCTATTGACTGTCTTACGGAAATTTTCCTTCCGTTTTGATGAACGCAAAGTTCCAAAACTTTAGATAAAGATACTTTGATCTCATGTGATAATTCTTCATTTAAATTATACGATGCAATATAGAAATCTACGACTGGTCTAAATGGCTCGACAAGATCGTCTGCTAAATTGAATGCGTTTTCAATACTATTGTGGTGAATACCTTTTGAAGGCATTAATCCATGGGATATCAATGATTGAATAATTACAGATCTAATAATCGAATAACCATAGTCTAAAGAAGGGGTCCAATCACTATCTCGTCGTGATCCATCTGCAATTAAAATTTTAAAGTAGGCTTGAGCTGCTACAGCTTCTCGGTTAGTCACATCATCAGACTGTATCTTATCAACTAATTTGCGAACTGAATAAAATGGGAGATTCAAATATTCTAAACAGAGGGACTGATTATAGATTTTGGCAGATACAATTTATTTCCATTGTTGCTTTTGTAAAGGCTTTTTCACGTTAAATTGAAGGCTAATTAACTCGTTCTGTCGGCAATTGCCTACGAGGGGAAGAATAATCGCCTCTGGAATATGATTGGTCCCACAACACAAGATACTCGCTTTATTTTTGCTAATTTCTGTTATTAGCCTTTCTGTAATGACAACTGCGGGATGATCAATAGTAATCATCCCCATATCTTCTATAGGGATAGAGATAATTTCTTCTTCATGTCTGTTAATTTGAAGTTGAGAATGTTTGCAGGACAAATATGCCGCTGACCGAATTGCTATTGAGTATTGCACGATTCACTTCTTAATAAGAAGCTTTCTGATACAATATGCATATGTTTTGATTCATACTTTCTGGGAGATCGTACGGATCTAGACAAGGCCAAGCATTTTATGCTTGAGCCGCAAACGAAGCCCGGGGTAACCCGGGCTAGTTTTTATAAATTATATCAACTATCGTGAATTTTTTGGAGAAGTTTGTATAGTTTTCAAAATATCAAGCCCCTGAATTCCCTGTTAAACAAGGAAAACAAGAGCTTGGTATTTTACTACCTGGGAGATCGTACGGTAATCAAGACTACTCATGGCAGGGTAAAGGTGATACCGTTATTTTACTACCTGGGAGATCGTACGGTAATCAAGACCCGTCATAGTTACACGTATTATCTTCAGCGATTTTACTACCCGGGAGATCGTACGGTAATCAAGACGTAGGGTTTGCCTTGAAAGATACATCGCAAATTTTACTACCTGGGAGATCGTACGGTAATCAAGATGCTTACGTCTCTGTCATTCCCTCGACTAAAATTTTACTACCTGGGAGATCGCACGGTAATCAAGACCCGTCATAGTTACACGTATTATTTTCAGCGATTTTACTACCCGGGAGATCGTACGGTAATCAAGACGTCATGGGCGACGCTAAGAACACCGCATCCATTTTACTACCTGGGAGATCGTACGGTAATCAAGACTACGCGTCAGCGGTAATCTGTCCGGAAAAGATTTTACTACCTAGGAGATCGTACAGTAATCAAGACGATAGGTTGTCATTGATACGCTTGAACGCCATTTTACTACCTGGGAGATCGTACGGTAATCAAGACTTCGAGAACGCGAACGCAGCGGCAAAAGCGATTTTACTACTTGGGAGATCGTACGGTAATCAAGACTCAATTTGGACTGGATTCCAGCCATAGGAAATTTTACTACCTGGGAGATCGTACGGTAATCAAGACCTTTCAGTTCGTCCGGACAAAACAAAAACAATTTTACTACCTGGGAGATCGTACGGTAATCAAGACAAGAGGCATAATTATGCAGCTAACAAGGGAATTTTACTACCTGGGAGATCGTACGGTAATCAAGACTAACAATGAAACTAACTAACGAGCTAAACCATTTTACTACCTGGGAGATCGTACGGTAATCAAGACTTCAAATGGGAAAGGACAGCTTAATGGTTGATTTTACTACCTGGGAGATCGTACAGTAATCAAGATACAAATGCGATGCTTGCAATTCCAGTTCGATTTTACTACTTGTAATACCGTACGATAATCAAAGTGGATTACCATGAGCGCTCGAATTTTTTATAAGAATAATTTGATTAGAAAAAATCAGTTTCGTTTTGAGGTGCTAATTTTATTTCAGCTGAAAGAAACCTAAAGAAACACAAAGAAATGTCATCTTATGATTATTTCGAGTTTAAAATTGAAGATGATACAAGTTTTAATAACGTTGTTGAGATTCAAGATTACTATAGGCGCAGTTTATTATTTTTAGTAAGAAAGGCATCCATTATGGCTACTAGTGAAGCACAGAAAAAGGCTAGCGCTAAATATCGGAAGAATAACGTAAAGGCAATTATGTTCAATCTATATCCAAGTGATAGCGATTTGATAGAGTTCTTGGAAGGTAAAGAGAACCGTTCAAGCTACATCAAAGAGCTCATCCGCAAGGATATGAATAATTCAAAAAATTAGTTTGTTAGCGCTTATATTTAGCGTTTTCAAATGCAATTTTGAAGTCTTCAAGAAGCTCACGAGGGACCTTCTCCTGATCTCCATGATGGAGCTCCTGCATAAAGACATTGCTTATGGCTCCAAAAATCAGGCGAGGAGCAATCTTATCTGCAAGAGGCACAAACTCTAGAACATATCTTTTTTCGTCAATGGTAAGCCAGGTGCCTCTCCAACTGCCGACTGTTCCCTCAATATCTGAAGCGTGGGCTGAAGCAAAGACATTTTGATTGTTATCAAAGAGGTACACGACACCATCTGCGTCAACGCCAACAAAACCGTCTGTAGCGCACTGCTCAAAACCAGAAACAATATGCGCACCACTGGTCCAGAACACCCAGTTCTTCTCGCCAGCCATAGACAGACCTTTCTAAAAACATCAAAAGTTTCTTGATTAAATGGTAGTTGGAGAATACTTTTAGGGCAAGTAATTTTCGGTTAAAAAGCATAGTTTACCTGCGAACTCAACCTGCTGTTGAGTAGCTAGAAACCGTTGCGATACCCAACTCAACTGATGCGTTCTTGTTGAACGTATTGTTACGACTCATAGTGAAATCAGCGGCCCGCATGCCATTTCAGTGATAATGAGTTGAGAAAAGGAGCAACTATGACTACTTCATCTGAGACCCTTGGTCGTCGTATTGCACGTCTTCGTTTGGCTAAAACTGCAACGCAGGAGCGCCTGGCAAAGGAGCTGAACGTGAGCCCTCAGGCGGTGAGCAAGTGGGAGAACGACATTAACTATCCGGATATCTCGCTGTTGTCAGATCTTGCGCGCTTCCTTGGCGTATCTGTTGACGAGCTTTTGAGCGGTGCAAGCGCTTCTGCGCAGGAGAGTGATGCTGCTCAGGAGAGCGCTGCTGAGGTTGTTTCCGCCGCAGATGACGAGCCTGCAGAGATTGTAGAAGAGTCCGCCGAGTACGCTGACCAGGGTATTGCTACTCAGTCTTCAGGTTTCAGCTTTGGTAAGCTTTTTGGTAAGAGCATGGTCAAAGTCGAGAAGAACGACGAGGCTGACGATAGCAAGAAGAAGGGCGTCCGCCTTGGTAATGGCTCTGCAAAGCACGGTCTGCACGTGTATGTAGTCTCCGACGACGGCGATGTTGTAGATATGTGCGTACCTCTGGGCCTGGCAAAGTTTGTTTTGAATTCGGGAATTCAGGTTAGCGGAAACTACCTTAATCAGGAGACTCAGGAGCAGCTCTCTAACATCAATCTTGATGCACTGATGGACGCTGCAAAGACTGGCGAGAGTGGCACGCTTGTGGATATTACTTCCGCAGACGGTGACGTTGTAAAGATCTGGTTTGACTAAGCGCTAACCATTACATAGACTGACTAAAAACGAGATACGCCCGGGCAGTTGCTTGTCTGGAAACGGTCTCGTTTTTGTTTGGTGTGAATTTGATTAAGTTTGCTATCTCGCGTCACTTCTCATTTGATGTAAAATAATGCTACTAAATTGCGTACTGGATAGTACGGGCTCAAGAGAGCCAATTATCTTTTTTGGCATCTTCATATTGCATGGAGATGCCATTTTTTAAAGGAGAATGTAATGGAGCAAATTGCTCTGTTGTTCGAATCTTCTGCAGAGAACCCTAATGTTGTTGATTCTGTTTGGTATAACGAATGGTTAGCGGCTAAAGAGTTGCCACAGTTTGATGTTCATCTCTTTAATTACGAGGCATACCTTAATGGAGAAGAACTAAGTTGTGACAAAGCTCCAAGACATGACATGCCAACGTTTCTTCGCTGTCATCCAACGTCTAAAGAAAATTACAAACACCTAGAGCATGATCTTTTGTCTTTGGGGTATAGGCTTTTGACTGATTCTTGGCGTGTAATCGGTCCTGAGGAATGGGGATTAGGAATTTATTCAGCACGGGATTACGAAATTGAGAGTATCAATGTCGGCGCATGTTTTGGCTCAAGTGGTCATGGCTCCTATTCTCCTACCGTCTATGTCATAAGAGACGCTGACGGTCCTCTTAGTGATTTGAAAGAAAGCCTAGCTATAGGATATTTTTCAGGAGATGAGGGCGAAGAACTTGCTAAAAAATTTGAGAAAGCAAAAGGTACTCACTTTACTGGTAGGGCTTTTTTCGAGAAACATGTAACAAAAGCTACATGTAATGAGATTCCTGTGATTTGGAGAGTTTTTTATTTTGAAGGCAAGGCATTTTTTAAAAGTCCATTAGAACCTGATGCCTTAACAATTTGTCCCAATTTACCCAAACCACCTAAAAAGCTTATTGGAGCATTTCAGAATGTTGCCTGGAACCTGTTTTATGCTTGCGATTTCATCTTATTAAAAGAGGATGCATGGAAATGTAATAGGTTTTTTGACGGACAGATGTCTCAGGTCCCGATTGGTGAAGACACTAAAAATTTCTATACAACACTTGCTGGATGTATTAAAAAGGCACCTCAAATTCCAGAATGGGTATGGTGCCTTACTGCGGAAGTTAGAGATGAAAATAAGATTGGTGAAGATAAGCGCGTAGTTCATGGAACGCGTCATTTTTCTCCGGGTACAAAAGTTTTTCTTCACCCACCAAATTGGGACGAACGTGTCCCTGCAATAGGCATCCCTCGTTATATAGATAAATACATACGCGTTGTTATGGATGTCAGAAAACTTGAGCATTTCGCATTAGAGAAAGTAAGTGATCCAGAAATTGTAACTGCACTTCAAAATCCTGGTAACATCTGGGCGTTTACCCACATGGCGCCTACTTCAGTTGGACGTGGCTACTGGGATCAGAGTGAGGAATCAAAACAACGTATTCAGGAGGATATAGATTGGTTGTCTAATCTAGACCCAGACGGAAAGCGCTGGTCATAAGTTATTTTATTGACATCACATTGACGGAATGTAGAATTGTGTTAACGGAAAGTAGCACAGCACGGGGAGTGCCCTTGATGGAGGAGACGTAGGTTCAAATCCTACCGTCGTGATTAGCCGCCTTAGAGCGGCTTTTTGTTTAGTGTAGATTTTGACGTAATGCTGCAGCAGCACGTTCTTCTCGGCTGGTAGTGGAGATTCTTACATGAAGTCTTTGATTGTGTACTATTCATATTCCGGCATCACAAGAAGGCTTGCGGAGGATATTGCGCTGATTACCGATGGTGAGTTGCTGGAGTTTAAGCCTCAAGAGCCCTATTCTTTCTCGTATAACACGGCAGTAAAAGAGGTTAGGGCCCAGATAGAAAAGGGCGTTTGTCCTGCGCTGACGCAATACGATGTACATGTTGCTGACTTTGATACTGTCTTTATAGGATCGCCCAACTGGCTAAAGACATTTGCTCCTCCGGTGCTTTCGTTCTTACGAGCAACGGATTTGAGTGGAAAGACAGTCATTCCGTTCTGCACGCACGGCGGCGGAGGATTTGGCAACATGATTGAGGAGTACAAGAAGGAATGTGGTGCTTCTCGTGTGATGCCAGGATTGGCGGTAAAAGGCACGTACACTTTTAGTGAAGTGCAAAATTGGCTGGAGTCAATGGGGTTGGACGATGCGAGTACTTCTAGCTGAAGATGAGAAGAGAATGGCTGCGGCTATCATGGCCCTATAAAGCGGATGGCGTGCCTTATTTATGCAGGTAGATAGATGTCTTACAAAATATGCGAAAATCGCATATTTATGGGTTAACGTGCAGTTTTATAAATATTCTAAAATCGCATATTTTAGTCTTTATCTGGGGTTACTCGGATTCCGTATCATCATGCGCAAGCAGGGAGTTGAACAGCTCGTCGATATCGGTGTGTCGCTGAGCGGTTTCTTCCTCGGCTAGTATCCACGAGCCGTCTTTGTAGTAGAGTACATCGCCCTGACAAGCATTGCTTGGCAGCTCATCGATAGAAACGGTCAGCATATTGCCTGGCTGATCATTCAATTCAAGCACGGCAAGATTGTTGTCTTCAAATCGATCAATGATTGCTTTCATTACTTGGACCTCGATGTCGACGACGTGCCAGATTTATCTTGTGAGGTTGGAGCTACCACTGTGCCGGGTTTCTCGCTAGATATATCAATGGTTGTACCATCGCAGGTAATGGTAATAGTTCCGTTGGCTCCTGTGCCCCAGACTTCAACGGAATGTTTATGGAGGGCGTTTAGGACCGACTGCATGGGATGGCCGTAGGAGTTGTCTAAGGCGTACGAAAGAACGGCGTAGGTGGGCGAGAGTCTGCGAACCAGCTGCTCATTTGTGCCTGTTCGGGAGCCGTGATGAGAGAGTTTGAGCACGTCAATGTGACCTGGATTGGAGTTCAGGATGGCATTTGTGGGTGCGTCCCCCGTGAAAAGGAACGTTTTAGCTCCAACGGTCAGCTTGATGATTATCGAGTAATCGTTGGTGTCGGGGAAATTTGCGTCTTTGGTAGGCCAAAGGATTTCTATTTTGTAGTCTCCGGTTTGGTCAATGATAGTGCCCGCTTCGGCAAGGGTTATCTGCAGGTTATTGTTCTGGATGGCGGTCAGAAACTTCCTGTACGTTGCCGTGTTGTTTGTCTTATTTGGTGCGTAAATGGTCCCGATTTGGGTGCTGGAAATGACGTCCGCCATACCGCCGATGTGGTCTTCGTCGGGATGGGTGGCCACCAGGTAATCAATCTTGTCTCGACCAAGTTCTTGGAGGACCTGGGCAATTTTTGGGGCAGATCCTGTGGGGCCTGCGTCGATGAGTATGGTTTTCTCGGGGAGTGCGATGAGAATAGCCTCTCCTTGGCCCACGTCGATGAACTTGATGGTTACGTTTGTGCTGGCCTGTGTGGTGGCAGACGGAGCGCTGGAGTTTGGTTGTGATGGCGCGGCGGAGTCTGCGTGCAGCGAATCCGCAGGTGACATGACAGTTGGAAGCGGTTGCGTGAGCGCTGCGCTAAAGTAGATCGCTACCGTCAGCGTGGCTAGTGCAATTCCAGTTTTCTGTTTTCCGGCGTATCGTTTATGTGGTTTGAGCTTGCCTTTTATGAGCTTTTTGGGAGCACTGGCATCCTCGTAGATGAGGTTCAGAGCGCTCTCGATAATCGGAAGCGAAAAAATTGCTGGTAGAAGGTAAGAAAGCATCGACGGCGAGGCAAGGGTTTGCGCCAGGGCAAATGCGCCAACAATCAGCGCTGCGTTCACGGCAAGCCTAGTAAGCCCCGATTTCCAGCCTTTGAGATACAACTGCGGAATACCAAAAATGCCAAAGATTAAGGAAAGAATGAGCGCAAATAAGTAGTCAGATTGCTTGCCAGAGAATGTACCGGGTGATTCAGTTTTGCTGTCAAATTGCTTTTGGTTGGGCATAAAACCTTTCTGGACACGTGCGTTCTGAAGAATCTTACCCTATTTGACCAGCCAGTCCAGGGCTTTCTGCATTCTTCCTTCAACGTTTTGGAAGTGATTTCCACGGTTCAGCTCAAATGTCGAGGTTATTCCCGCACTCTCTAGCTTGCTGGCGAGAAGTTCTGCGTTTTCTCGCACGTGCATTATTTGTGGATTGGGGGTTCGTGCTTCTCGGTCACCCAGAGAAAGATAGGCGTGTGTGAGGCCGACCGCTCCTCCGTTGAGCTGCTGATCTACGTAGTCTAGAAGGCCTGGGAACCAGAACGATCCCGAGACAGCTCCGATGCGCTGGAAGGTAGCGACGGGGGCGTCGACGTGCGGCGCGCCGGGCTGCGACGACGAGCCTGGCTGCGACGGGGCGTCGTCGGGCTGGCAGCCGCGTGCGACCTGCTGCGGCGCGCCAGCTTGGGTCACGCCAGCCCAGAGGCTGAATAGGCCTGCAAGCGAATATCCCACAAGCACCCTATATGCCGGTGGCTCGGTGAGCTCCGACTCCGCCCAGGGGATGACCTGGTTGATAAGGGTATCGAGCGTTTTCTGGGCGCCGTCGCCAAAGTTGGGTCCCTTGGCAAAAACGCGCGGCGCGCACCAGGGCGAGAAGTTCTCTTCCCACAGGTCAACGCCAACGCTCACTAGGCTTACGCCTTCACGTATCTGAACGGGGGAGTTGTCGGCCACGTCACCCAAGAGGTAGACAACAGGTGCTCCAGCTACAGAGGATATCTGCGTGTGGACAAAAAGCCCGGAGATAGTCGTTTTTCTCGCCACAGGGTTGGCGGAGCGCGGAGCTGCGACGGTGTCGGTGCGTGTCGTCGCGGCGTCGAGATGCGTGTCTGATGTGGTGTTCATGCTATTCGCCCAGAGCCATCTGCAGGTAGTAGACGTTTTCGCGCAGGTGAGAGGCAACCTCGCGGTCGATGACACCCTCAAACTGCAGGCGAGAAATCTGGTCCAACTCAATGCGCAGGGCGTTTTCTGCCACGTCATCGGCGTACTTTCGAGCGTCCGCAATCTGCTGCCTAAAGTGAGGCGACATCTTGTGTGAGCTTAGATTGTAAGGCAGCAGGTAGGAGACTTGAGTGGTGCTGGAGTCATGCTCAGCATTGATGTTGATGCGGCCCCAGATGGACTCGATTGCTGACTCGTGATCAATCATCAGATTAGATGCGATGACCGCCAGCTCCTCATCGTCACCGTTAGCGATGCGTTCCAGGTCATCAAGCTCCGCGTATTCCATCTCAAGCGCGTATAAACACGCCTGGTAGTAGGACTGGTCTGCGTCCTCAAGGTGCCTGATTTCGCCGTCGATGATGCGTTGCGCTGCCAGCTTAAGCTCGTGAAGAGCAACGGTAATACGCGAGCGGTGGTTTGTTGTTGCAGCAATATTTGCAATAGGTCCGTAATAGCCTACTGACCTGCGGATTGAAGTAATGTCATCGACAATTTGATCCCACGGAATGGGGTTGTGCGTTTTAATATGGCGCTCACGTAGCTCCTCGAGGCATTTCTGCTGGACTTCTGTCTCGTGAAGGACCAGCTTTTTGACAAGTTCGCCCGAGCCAGGGACAGTGATACGAGAGGCAAACAAGCGGTTGGTATAGCGCGTGATAGTCAAACGAAGCGCAGGTAGATACTTTGCTTTGGAGTTTTCCGACTGCAGCAATCTCCTGAGCTCGCCAAGAGTTGCTTCAAGAACGGCAATCTCTCCCTTGTGGAGACGTTCGGGCAGGTCAGAGTCTGCTTCAGGGGACTTTGATAGCACGGGTAACAGGTTGTCCGCTAAAAGCAACGTGGCGAGAATAACGCCGGCAGCGATGGTGATCAGCAAATCCCTCTGCGGAAAAGCTGCTCCGGACTGGGTTGTGAGAGGCAAGGTAAGGATAATCGACAACGTTACCGCACCTTTTGCACCTGCAACAGTGGTAACCAGCACGTTCTTGATGACCTCGGCCGACGTGATTGAGATGGGCTTTATGGCGCACGTGGGTTTGGGCTGCTCAAGGAGCTGCTCCGAGGTTTGCTCCGAGCCCAGTTCAGCGAGCGGCTGGTCGGGTTTCTCGCCGTCGGGGCTGCTACCTGCGAGGTCATTCTCGCCGTCGACGGCGTCTTTTCCGGTGCAGAGATGGCCGCCCTTGTGGAGCTTGTAAGTTTCCAACGCGTAGAGCCACGCAAAGCGGACACCGTGCATGAACAGGGTAATTACGACAACAATTCCTAGAATTTGCAGGATATTGAGGCCGCCGTTGGTGCCAGGAAGCACGGCAAGGGGGAGCTGCATTCCTAGGAAGACAAAGATGGTGCCGTTGATGAGGAAGCTGATGACTTTCCATGTGGAATCTGAGACCAATTTTTGCCTTGCAAACAGCGCTTTATTGCTCTGCCTACGAGGAAGCGCAATCACTAGACCCGCCGCAACAACAGCCAAAACGCCAGAAACGTGGAAGGTTTCGGCAAGAAGATAGACAAGAAACGGTGTCAGTACTTCATAGAGAACGTTTGCAACGGTGTCCTCGTAACCCAACCTACCAAGCATTGCGTTGATGGCAGAGAAGGCAAAGCCAGTGACAATTCCCATTACCACGCCGCCTACAAAAAGCACCGTGAAAGATCCCGCTGCGTCTACCAGCGAGAACGCACCCGTTACAGCAGCAGCTACGGAGAATTGGAATGCAACGACGCCGGATGCGTCGTTAATCAAGGACTCTCCCGAGAGAAGCGTCTGCTGGCGATGGGTCAGGTGAATGTTGGACTTAAGTGCGGTGACGGTGGCTGCGTCGGTTGGCCCCAGGGCCGAGGCCAGCGCAAAAGCAGCAGCTAAAGGAATTGAGGGGACCATCAAATGGAGGGCGTAGCCGACCGAAAGCACACTGACAACTACCAGAGCAATCGCCAGCGACAAAATACTGTTCAAGTTGAGGAGAAGTGCACGAATGTTGGTTTCTCTCGTCTCGTTGAATAGGAGTGGGGCAATAAAGAGCAGCATAAAGAGCTCGGATTCCAGGTGAACCTCCTGGACGCTGGGCAGCACAAGCGCAACAAGCAGACCAATAACAACCTGGATAACGGGAATGGAGACGTTGACAAACTTGTCGATAACCGAGGAAGCCGCGACGCAGGTTAAAACAATGAGCACAAATTCGAATGTCTCCAACAGGCTTCCTTCCTGGTCGTAGGCGGCAACGGCGGCGAGCCCGCGGCGCGCGCCGGTGGGTCCGCGACGAGCGGCGGGTCCGTGACGAGCGGCGGATCCGTGTCGAGCGACGGATCCACGAGGGTTACGAGCACACGGGGCTTCTCGCCAGATAACGCTTCATTCGAGTATATACGGTTTTGCGGATCTAGCTCGACTTGGCGCAGATAACACATGGTTTCTGCGGTGATGCGTGAGCTCTATCAGTGAGGCTTGAAATTGCGAGCCTGAAAAGTGCATGAAGTCTGAGTAAATTTACTCAGACATGGCGATAAAAACCGGCAAACAGCTCAGACTTGGTGAGCTTTTCCGGCAAATCGTTCAGACATGGCGAGAAAATCAGGCTCCATGAAAGGGCGAGCTCGGATGCGCTTTAAACTCTGCCTGAAAAGCGAGCCTGAAAAGTGAGCCTGAAAAGTGAGCCTGAAAAGTGAGCCTGAAAAGTGAGCCTGAAAAGTGCAAAGATTCTGTATTTTGGATACAGATTCTTTGAGGAAATCAGGCAAATCCACAGATTCTTTGATATTTTCAGGCAAATTTTACAGATTCTTTTAAGAAATCAGGCGCGGAGCAAATCAGGCGCGGAGCAAAAATTGAGCGCCCCTAGATTACACAATTCCCAGGTAGAAGAATGCGTAGTTGAGCACGTTGATTAACGTGTACAGACCGCCAATGACCAGGTAGGGCCAGAGGTGCGCTTTGGTGATTGCGATAAACTCGCGGATAAACGCCGTGGGCCAGTACCAGCCTTTGGTGTGCGAACCGATGCCATCTGCCTTAATGCCCAGGTTGTGGGCGTATTCGGCGCAACGGAAAACGTGGAAATCGCTGGTAACAACCGCTGTGGTGAATTCGCTGTCAGCAGGCGCGTCGTTGCTGGTAACCGATCCGCCAGCAGGCGCGTCGTTCGCGCATGGCCTGAGCTTCGGAGACAATCTCGTCAGCGCCTTGACCACCAGAAACAACAAACTTTCCGTGCTGATGCTGCTTATTCCACAGCTCAAGTGCCTTATCAATCCTGCCTGCAAGCAGCGGAGTTGGTCGCGGACCGTCAAGCCCAGCGCCGTGAATAATGATGTAATCGTATTGGCGTCGGCGGGGAAGCAAACGATACACCCACGAATAGAACAGCAAAGCCATAAAGGTAAACGAGAACCACAGGCCCTCGAGCGTAAAAAGTCCCAGCACAAAGACAATAATGTGTCGAACGTCCGGGTCAAAATAATTCACGATGGTCGGCGACGCAATCAGCAGAACAAGGAATCCAGCCATCAAAAACGGCAGCATCGATGTCAGTGAAAATCCGTTATTTCTTACCACAACTATGGTGTTGATCAGCAAGAAACCAATGGTCAGAAATGGTGATAAATGAGTAAATAAACAGCACACCCGGAATAACTGCCGGAGCCAGCAGGATGGCGTATGAGATTATGTATTGCCAGTCAAGGCTAGCGCCAGCGTCTCCAAACAGGCTATCAATAGGCATGTAAATTCCTTCCGTGAGCGCTGGTTTTCTCGCTAAAGCACCTCGTAAAGTAACTCATGTGGCGAGAAACCCGTCTGCCAGAATTATAACAAGGCACCTCTGCATAGCTGTTGAGACGCCTCTTCATACCACTCGGCACCGCTCGCATACAACACAAAAGTGGACAGTTGCCCTTTTGATTCGGTGAACGGTAACCGCTCGCCGATAAGCGTTGTTTCTCATCGGTCGGAGGTTTGGTTAACGGTATGTTAGCGTACACATTGTCTACGTGCGCAAATATCGGATATTTGCAAACCGCATTTCTCGCCAAGCCAAAATTCATGAAAGCCTGCTCAACCTTTCACGGGTTTCGTTCTAGCTTTGCGCAAAAAAGTACTTGAAAATGTACTTCGCGAGTGTTCGTCGTTTTGTTGTGGAGAGGACCCATTTGTGGCCGCAACAACCACGTACGCTCGTATGCGAGCTTTCGCAAAAACGTTTATAAGCCTCGTCAGTGTCACGCAAAAGGCGTGCTCCTCCACGAGGTAGGTAGTGTTTCAACTGCAGAAACACAGATTTTAGGAGGGTTTTATGAAGGGTTATGCAATGCTCAAGATCGGCGAGTCCGGCTGGATTGAGAAGGAGACACCAAAGTGTGGTCCTC
>QWCW01000837.1_pt1 | contig 19033 bp, 17 predicted proteins | sample 1972691 | NCBI WGS metagenome assembly QWCW01 (sample SAMN09866698, study PRJNA288562) | Human oral metagenome isolate pre2_saliva, whole genome shotgun sequencing... | reverse complement strand
TATGAGAAGACACTTTGTACATTTCCTCTGGGGGTCACTTCTTGCCATCTTGGGCTTGGTCTTCGTATTCTTCATCTCTGTATGGAACGGATGGGTAGGGTACATGCCTGATATGGATGAATTGTCTAACCCTATAGATAAGTTTGCTTCGCAAGTCTATTCTTCAGATCAGCAACTTATCGGTACTTGGAACGCGGATAACAATAATCGTGTGGCAATCGACTATAATGGACTATCGCCACATCTTGTACATGCGCTTGTTGCTACAGAAGATGAACGCTTCTATGAACATTCTGGTATTGACTTTATAGCTCTTGGACGTGCTGTTGTGAAGCGTGGCGTGATGGGAAAGGCAAGTGCTGGAGGTGGTTCAACAATCACACAGCAGCTTGCTAAACAGCTTTTTTCAGAGAAGGCACATAGCACAGTAGAACGCCTTTTGCAGAAGCCTATTGAGTGGATTATAGCCGTGAAGTTGGAACGTCACTTTACGAAAGAAGAGATTCTAGCAATGTATTTCAACTACTTTGATTTCCTACATAATGCTGTAGGAATCAAACGCGCTGCTAATGTTTATTTCGATAAAGAACCGCGTAGGTTATCTGTGACAGAATCTGCTATGTTAGTGGGACTTTGTAAGAACCCTTCAATGTTCAATCCACTACGCTACCCAGAGCGTTGTTTACAGCGCCGTAATGTAGTATTGATGCAGATGGTGAAATCGGGGTATGTAACGAAAGCTGAGTACAAAGAACTTTCACAGCGTCCTCTGGGACTTCATTTCACCAAATCAAAACCAGTGAGTGGTGCTGGCGACTATTTCCAGGCTTTCCTCCGTCAGTATATGATGGCTAAGAAGCCTGAGCGTGAGGATTACCAAACATGGCAGAATCGTCAGTTTGTACTTGATTCTATCGCTTGGGAGCAGGACCCTCTTTATGGTTGGTGTAATAAAAATACAAAACGAAATGGCGAACCTTATAACGTGAATACTGATGGGCTGCGTATTTATACAACCCTTGATACGCGTATGCAACAGTATGCAGAAGAGTCTGTTCGCAAGCATGTGGGTGGATACTTGCAGTCACAGTTCAACCTTGCGATGCGTTTTAAGAAGAATGCACCATTCTCATCGAATATTTCTCGTCGTACGATAAAAGAGATTTTGAATCGTTCATGTCGTCAGACTGTACGCTATCGTCGTCTGAAAGAGCAAGGGGCTACACCTGAAGAGATCAAACGTAGTTTCCGTACACCTCATGAGATGACACTTTTCACTTACCATGGTGATATAGATACGGTGATGACACCTATCGATTCGATACGTTATTATAAGTCGTTCCTTCGTTCTGCCTTTGTGAGTATGGATCCACAAACAGGAGCTGTTAAGGCTTACGTAGGTGATATAGATTATCAGCACTTTAAGTATGATGTTGTGATGGGAGGACGTCGTCAGGTTGGTTCAACAATCAAACCATTCCTCTATGCACTTGCTATGCAGAATGGTATGACTCCTTGTACGCTCGCTCCAAACGTACAGCGTACCTATGGCGGATGGACACCTCGTAATGGCTCTCGTGCCCGTTATGGTCAAGAAGTCCCTTTACGATGGGGTTTACAACAGTCTAATAATTGGATATCAGCTTATCTGATTAATCTTCTCGGTCCTTCTCAGTTTGTAAATATTCTGCATGACTTCGGATTGAACAATCCAGATATTGATAAGAACACAAGTCCTGTGTTATGTCTTGGACCTTGTGAAGCTTCCGTTGGAGAGATGGTAAGTGCTTACACTACTTTTGCTAATGGAGGTATTCGTTGTGCTCCGCTCTTTGTAACAAAGATTGAAGATAGTCATGGTAACGTCATAGCTAAGTTCCAACCATTGATGACTGAGGTTATCTCAGAGGTTAGCTCTTATCAAATGATCGATATGTTGCGTGCAGTTATTCAAGGTGGTACCGGTAGTCGTTTGCGTTATGCTTACCACCTAACGGCTGATATTGGTGGAAAGACGGGTACAACAAATAATAACTCGGATGGATGGTTTATGGGTATTACCCCAGAGCTTGTCAGTGGCTGTTGGGGAGGGGGTGAGGATCGTGATATCCATTTCGATCATACTTCAATCGGACAAGGTGCTACAACAGCACTTCCAGTATGGGCTTACTTTATGCAACGTGTCTATGCTGACAAGCGATTAGGTTACAACCAAGGTAAGAAGTTTGCTATTCCTGCTAAGTTTAACCCTTGTCAGACAGCTGACACTATCAATGTAAATGGCATACAAGAAGAGTACTTCTAAACAGGTATTGAATGTTGGATGATGATGTGCACTTTATTCGGTGTTAGGCGTTGAACATCGGATGATGATGTGTAGCTTTGTAGGATGTTAGGTGTTGAATGTTGAGTGATAATGTTCTCCAGTGTATTCTACTTCCTCTTAGTAATCTCATCGAAGATTTACATTGTCACTGATATTTTGAAGGAATCTAAAGGTGTTCTAAAAGTGCTAGCAGCCTGCACGCTACGGCTTCTGTAGCTCATTTTGCTGTCGGCATCTCAATGTAATATCATTTACCTCGGTACACTTCTGTGACTCTGTGAGTACTTTCTTAAACCCTATAAATTCTCGGTATAAAATTCATTGCTTCATAATCGGAAAGGCCAGAAGAGTATCTATGTCAATTAGCCGACTCGTTTTAATGAACAATTGATAAATTTAAGTTACTATTATTTTTGTCACTTGTAGTAGGTGCGTAACTCGTTGTGTTACAACATAAAATATAGATATTAAAACTGACAGACACTTAGAAGGCTCTATAACGCATTGTATGGGTTGGGTATTGATATTCCATACGTGTGGTGCTGGTGCTTAGCACAAATGGTGCGGATGGTATGCACCACATGTGCGGATGGTATGCACCACATGTGCGGATGGTTAATATTATTGCTGTATATGGAAGGGTAGGGATTTAATGTGAGTTTAGCGTATTAAAACTAAAGTCAATTTGGAGTTGGCGGCTATACTTTTTGACAATATTTTTAGGCTCTATGACGAATTACCCATATGATTCTTTGTAGAGCCACTTAGAATAAAGTTCTCTTTTGTATTATGTGAAACTTTCTGTCTGCTTTTGGAGGCTTGGTTATTCCAAAGTTTTGGAGGGGGAATCATTAACTTATTGTATAATTCATCTCCCTGTTTCCTACTACAGAATGAAACTATATTTTTGTCATGTGGTATCCCATACGTTTCAACTGCATGGCAGCACCCATATAGTAAAGTTGGTGGAGTACAGCAACATAAGCTTGGAAGGCATCACGGCTACCCGGTTCAATTGGTAAATGACGAAGCAGATTATTTGTGCGAGCCGCACATTTTGCTACGATATCTGATATTTCTTTTCTTTCATTGGGACTAAGGAGAAGTACTTTTTCGCAGATATAGTCATCCATGTGATCGAAGTCAATTCGTTCACGCAAGTAGGTATAGAGGTTTTCCACCTTATTATATAGTTCCCAATCCTCATCCCAGTATTTAGCTAATGCCATACCAATATACATCATCCAGCCAAGTGAGACAGTAGGGTAGGTAGCAAACTCTCGCATGCCATCGGGAAGATAGGCTTCAGCAATAGTCACCCATTTCTCTTCCAAGTCGGGTGTGTCAGGTAACATCTTGTCTATTAGGTCTTTCTCCTGTAGATATGTAGCTAAATCTTCTTTGAATTTTTCCTCGAATGGATACCTTAATTGTTCGTCTTGCATAATGATAAGTTTTAATTATTGAATACTTATTTCTTCTTTTAGCATAAGACTATTCTACCAACTTTTTCTTTACTTCAGCAAGTGCAGCAACCCAATTGGTATCAAGAGAGAACTGTGTAAGGTACTCATCACTATTGAAATATACCAAGACAAGACTCTTGTCGGGGTCATTGTAGAGCGGATGGTTGATACTTGCATCACGGAATATCTTGAAAATTTGTTCTTTTCTTTTTTGTTTGTCTGAACGTGTGTATTCTTTTGTGAAGAGGTTGACATACTCATGCATGTAATAAGCCATGGAGTCAAGTTGAGCATTGAGATGTACAATTTCTTTATTAGATAGATGCTTTGTCGTATCAACGATAGCCATCAGTGTACGCGTATTTAGATAGGTGATAGCATCTACTTTAAATGAAGCTGCTTTGCGAACATTTACATCTTCATTCCTATCCGTTGCAATCTTGTATGCATTTGTATAGAGTTGTTTAGAGACTCGCTCCTGCTGTGCATTTGCTGTAAGTACAGATACAAGAAGAAATGAAATTGTTATAATCTTATATTTCATACGTTCTATTTTAATTCCATGTGTTGTTTTAATTTCTTTTGTTGTTATAGATTTTTTGGATTTAATTATTGATGTTCTATGTAAGTCAATGAAACAGTTTCAACGCTTATTCATCTCACTCTGTCAGCATTCTTTCGTGCAAAGTCTTTCCAAGAGCCATAATGTTTAGTGTCAGTTGCTGGACGGCTCATCTGTAGAAAATGACAATAAGCAGCAGCAACAGCATCAGTAGCATCCATAAAGTGAGGCATTTGATCATCACGTAGGTGTAGAAGCTTTTGTAGCATACCAGCCACTTGTCCCTTTGATGCAGAACCATTGCCTGTGATTGCCATTTTTATTTTTAACGGTGCATACTCTTGGATTGGTACATCATGGTTGATTGCTGCCGCTATAGCAACACCTTGTGCACGTCCTAGTTTCAGCATGGATTGAACATTCTTTCCAAAGAAAGGAGCTTCAATAGCAACTTCATCGGGTAAGTATTCGTCGATGATTCCTGTTACGCGCTCGAATATCCTTCCTAATCTGAGATACACATCACTCTCCTTGCGCATGTCAATAACACCCATAACAACAAGTTCAGCTTTGTTCCCACAGACACGCAAGACACCATACCCCATGACATTTGTGCCAGGGTCAATACCGAGTAGTATCTTTTCAGGTCCTGAACTTTCTGTTTTCATTTTATGGGTTTATTTGTTTTAACGATCCATGTATGGATTATGAGCAAGTTCGAAGCCTATAGAAGTCTGTGGACCATGGCCTGGATAGACAACTGTGGCATCAGGTAATTGTGCTAGTTCTCGAAGGCTACTGATAATCTGGAACATATTTCCCCCGGGGAAATCAGTACGTCCAATACTACCCTTGAACAGTGTGTCGCCAGAGAAGAGGATATTTTCTTCTGCACAATAGAAACACACAGAACCACCCGAATGTCCTGGCGTATGCATCACTTTGAAGGTATGAGAACCAAAAGATATAGTCTTATTCTCTCCAAGCTTTAAATCACCGGCAGGTAAATCAAAGTCGAGAACCATACCCAACATTTGTGCTGCGGCCTGCTTTGGGTTGTTCATAAAGACAGCATCGTTCTCTTCAACTTCAGGTAGAAGGTTGAAAGCTGTCAGAAGTGCTGCGTCTCCAAAGTGATGGTCAATGTGTCCATGCGTCCCAAGATTATGTACAGGGCTTAGTTCTTCTTTTTTGATATAATCAATGATTGTTTTTTGTTCGCTTGTAGTTAATGCTCCGCAATCAATGATAACACATTCCTTTGTCTCGTCACTGACGACGTAACAGTTCTCTTGGAGAGGGTTTACCTGAAAAGTCTGGATGTTAAGCATAAATGTAAACTGTGAGTTAGATGGTTGATAATGATGTGATAATATGGGGAAAGTTATACGGGTACGTAAATTAGGTATTTCTCCTTAAACCACTCTTCATCAAACCATTGTGCTAGTTCTGTCTTATCAGCTATATTCTTGTATGGTCTCAGTTCTTCATCAAGGTTACCACCTTTTAAAACAATTACGCCATTTGGCAAGACGTTATGTTGATCTGATGCAATATTCTTTTTGACAATCTTCATCAAATCAGAAAGTGGCATAACCGCACGTGACACGATGAAGTCAAACTTACCTTTTTCTTCTTCTCCACGTAAGTGAGCTGGGAGAACATTATCAAGACCGATTGCGTGAGCTACTTCTTGAGCTACTCTTACTTTCTTTCCTGTGCCATCAATGAGTTTGAAGTTAGCTTCCGGAAAGAGAATAGCAAGTGGAATACCCGGAAAACCCCCACCAGTACCAAAGTCAAGAACATTTGTACCTTCACGGAAATTTATTCGCTTAGCAATCGCCAATGAGTGGAGGATGTGATGTTCATAGAGATTATCAATGTCTTTGCGAGAGATAACATTGATTTTTGCATTCCAATCGTGATACAATGTATCAAGAGCGGCAAATTGTTCTTCCTGTTTGGAAGTAAGATGAGGAAAGTATTTCTTTATTATTTCAATCATAATCTTTTGTGTATTGGGATTGGTGGATACTAGATAGAGTGAAATGCCTTCTTTAATTATCAATCGACACTCTAACTTCATTCTGATTAATTTCACCAGGTGTATAGATAAACACTGTCGAATCATCAGTGAGGATAAAGTTTTCTGCTGGGTAGGGGGGTATTCCTACAAAGTAACCTATTGTTTGTAAGCCTACTATATCGTCATTTTCAAGCTTCTCTTTATCGGCTAAACGTTTAATTATTTCTTTTGTTAACTGTTCTTTGTAGTCATCACCGAATTGTTCCTGTAGTGTGACTAGATGTCCATTTTGAGAATTAAAGTTACGTACAATCGTATATTTGGTTTGTTGTCCGTTACCATTGTTGATGGCTATATGAGATAGTGCAGTAATGTAGTTGCCCATAGCAGCTTTTAATTCCGTTTTAATCGTTAATTCACCAATGAGTTTGCTCTTATCTTTCTCTTTTTGACGAATAAGCTGTGCAATGTCCATATAATCCTTAATGTATTGACGAACAAAAGCAGGAATAGCTGTTTGAGGAGCAAGCTTTTCGCTGTTGATTGAGAAATAGTCGGGTTGTAAAAGTCCCATTCTTAGTAGTGAATCGTTTATGGCGTCATACTTATTTCCTTTCAGATAGGTAAAATCAATATGAACATGACATTGTATTGCATCCGAAAGACGTGCTATGGTGTCAACAGAAACCACAGCTGTTTGTACATCCAACTTTTTTGGCGTAGTAGCCTTATGCCCACAACTACTCAAAAAGAGAAATAGAATCGCCGAAAAGGCAAACGTTGTAAATAACTTCTTTATCATATACAATCGACAAAGTTACGAAAAGTTTTTGTAACTTTGCATAATATAGATAATAACAATAATTAATTAAGGATAGAGTGGTAAAAGCTTGTTTGTTTGATTTAGATGGTGTCGTGTTTGATACAGAACCCATATATACGAAGTTTTGGCATAATGTTGGTCTAAAATATTGTCCTACTATACCTAATTTTGCTCATGATATAAAAGGACAAACATTGGTGCAGATCTATGATAAATACTTCGCTGGGGAACTAGATAAGCAAGAAGAAATTACCAAAGAATTGAATGAATTTGAACATAACATGCCTTTCATTTATATTACTGGTTTTGAATATTTTATAAAAAATATCAGAAGTAAAGGTATAAAGACTGCAGTTGTCACAAGTTCTAACCTTGAGAAGATGCAGAATGTTTATAAGAAACATCCAGAGTTCAAAGACTATTTCGATGAAATTCTCACTTCAGAAGATTTTGAAGAAAGCAAACCATCACCAGATTGTTATCTCAAAGCGGCCGCACGTTTTGATGTATCACCCCAAGAGTGCGTTGTCTTTGAAGATAGTTTCAATGGTTTACGCTCAGGTATAGCATCAAAAGCACGTGTAATAGGTCTTGCAACTACCAACTCTATATCTGAATTAAAGCCTTTTACAAAGGAAGTAATTTCTAATTATAAGGGTTTTACTTTGTTAGACCATTAAAAAGAAGTAACTTTGCAGCCCAAAACAAAAAGCAAAGGTATAGATTATTGAAATACGTATAAAAAGTTATGCGCTTTGAACGATAAAAGTGAATATGGGATATTTAACAACGGATAAGAAGAAAGTAACTGCGAAGACATTATTGGAAATGAAGGCGGCAGGTGAGAAGATTACTCAAATGACTGCTTATGATTTCACAACAGCAGCTATTATTGATGCTGCAGGGATAGATAGTATTCTTGTTGGCGACTCTGCGTCTAACGTGATGGCAGGTAATCAGGATACTACACCTGTTACAGTTGATCAGATGATTTATCACGCGCGTTCTGTTGTACGTGCCTGTCAGCGTTGTCTTGTTGTTTGTGATATGCCATTTGGCTCATATCAGGTCAGCCGAGAGGAAGGAATTCGTAACGCTATCCGTATTATAAAAGAGACAGGTGCTAGTGCAATTAAAATGGAGGGAGGTAAAGAGATTGCAGATACAATTAAAGGAATTGTTGATGCAGGTATACCTGTTATTGGTCATCTCGGACTTACTCCGCAAAGTATTCATAAGTTTGGTGGTTATGGACTTCGAGCAAAAGATAATGCAGAAGCTGAAAAACTTATAGAAGACGCACTTGCACTTGACGCAGTTGGGGTTAGTGCCATTACCCTTGAAAAGGTACCTGCAGCATTGGCTACAAAAGTCACTTCAATGGTTAAAGCTGCCACCATAGGTATAGGTGCAGGTAATGGAACAGATGGTCAGGTACTTGTCTATGCAGATGCTCTTGGAATGACAGATGGATTCAAACCTAAGTTCCTTCGTCAATTTGCAAATGTCAAAAAGTGTATGACGGAGGGTGTGCAAGAGTATATCAAGTGTGTAAAGGATACGAGCTTCCCTTCTGAAACAGAGTCGTATTAAAGTTTGTTGATGTGAAAACCTACAAGCTTAAGAGCAGATTCATTTATATCATCTAAATAGAGAGACAATTGGATTGTACAAGTATAATTCGTTTGCTTTACATAATTCAATATTATAACTCATAACAATTAAATTCAGGTTAAAATAAAAATGGACACTCAAAATATACCTATTCACGTTCGATTGTGGAATAAGCATTTTTGGTTGTTGGCGATGGCTAATCTCCTGTTAGTTATGTCTTCTTATATGCTTGTTGCTACCATGCCCACGCGTATGATTGATAGGGGGTATTCAATGTTTCAGATCGCTTTGGTAATGGGTGTCTCCTTTATAGGAATTTATCTTTTTGGTAGTCTTTCAGGCTATCTTGTTCAACGCTATCGTCGCAAAAACGTCTTCAATGTCTCAACTTTATTGTTGTTGGCTGTCACAGGTGTACTATATTATTTGACCAATCTACCATATCATTCCTTTGATTATTCATTGCTCGTATTACTTCGTTTTGTACAAGGTGCATTCTATGGATTGTCACAACTGGTACTTCTTAGTACATTAATTATCGATACGGTAGAGGCAGTTCATCGAACAGAAGCAAATCATGCAGCTACATGGTTTGGACGTTTTGCAATTTCACTAGGACCCTTAGCAGGTATCATGGTGTATAAGACTATGAGTTTTCCTTCGGTGATTCTTTTGTCTTGTATCTTTTTGGTTCGTATGCCAAGTGAGGACTTTTCTCGTTTTTCATGCGATCGTTTTCTCTTGAAAGGAAGTCATTGGCTTTTTGTTAATGTAGCCCTTATTACGACAGTTCTCGGAGTCCTATTAAGCATAGAGCATTCACCACGCTTTTATGGAATGTTAATGGTAGGCTTTGTTATAGCCATCCTCGCTGAGCGTTTTGTCTTTGCTGATGCTGATCTACGCAGCGAAGCGACAACAGGGATGATAGTGATTGGAATTGCAATACTACTCATGATTAATCGTAATCAGGAAAGCGTTAGTTATGTCGTTCCAATTCTTATTGGTTTAGGAGTAGGATTAATAGGTAGTCGATTCTTGCTATTTTTTATTAAAATGTCTGATCATTGCCAACGTGGAACCAGCCAAAGTACGTTTTTACTAGCATGGGAGACTGGAATTGGTGCAGGATTGTTCCTTTCGTATGGTTTATTTAATATGGAGCAACCGCTTATCTTGTGGGTATGCCTTGGAGTCTTGGCTGTTTCGTTGATATTGTATGATACATTCATCCATAGTTGGTACGTAAAACATAAGCATCGGTAATTTCTACTAAAAATCACCATCGATAGCCGCTTGTAAACCTGCATACCAAACTGTATTGTGGGAAAATGCCAAGTGTAAATAAAAAATATCGGCAGAGTAAACAAGTATTTCTTAAGATGTAAGTGATGCTTGTTTGCTCTTTTAATAGTGATGATCTATTCCATATTGTATAATGTCAATACTGTTGTGTTTACTATTCACCATTCACCATTCACCTTTTTGATGCTAAGCACCTGTACATCTTTATAAGACAATTAGAGAGTTGTTTATAAGCCATTGTTGAGAATTTAACTAACTTGTATGAGAAATAATCGTTGAAAAACACTAATTTACATTGTGATGTAAAGCAAATTTGCTTTTTCGTCAACTTTTTATTATCTTTGCAACAAATTAGCTAATTATATGGGATTATTCGATTTATTCGGAAAAAAGAAGAAGGAAACGCTTGACAAAGGTCTTGAGAAGACAAAAGTAAATGTGTTCTCAAAATTGGCGCGTGCAGTGGCTGGGAAGTCAAAGGTTGATGACGAGGTTTTAGACGATCTTGAAGAAATACTCGTTACATCTGATGTTGGTGTTGACACAACCATAAAGATTATCCGTCGTATTGAGGAGCGCGTTTCTCGAGATAAGTATGTATCTACAAGCGAACTAAATGGAATTCTAAAGAGTGAGATAACAGCATTACTTACGGAAAATAATACTGGCGATAATGGAGAGTGGACACTCCCAGAGGAAACACATCCATACGTAATTCTTGTTGTCGGTGTAAATGGAGTTGGTAAGACCACAACGATTGGTAAACTTGCTTGGCAGTTTAAGCAGGCTGGAAAGAAGGTTTATCTTGGTGCTGCCGATACATTCCGTGCTGCTGCTGTTGAGCAAATTCAGATTTGGGGTGACCGTGTTGGTGTACCAGTTATAAAACAGCAGATGGGAGCTGACCCTGCGAGTGTGGCATTTGATACGTTGCAGAGTGCCAAAGCAAATGGAGCAGATGTTGTAATTATCGATACGGCTGGTCGCCTACATAACAAGATAGGCTTGATGAATGAGCTGAAGAAGATTAAGGATGTAATGAAGAAGGTTGTTCCTGAGGCTCCACATGAAGTTTTATTGGTACTTGATGGAAGTACAGGACAGAACGCTTTTGAACAGGCACGCCAATTTGCTGCAGTAACACAGATCACCTCACTTGCCATCACGAAACTCGATGGTACAGCTAAAGGTGGAGTTGTGATAGGTATTAGCGACCAACTGAAGGTCCCAGTAAAATATATAGGTTTAGGTGAAGGTATGGAAGATCTGCAACTCTTTGATAAAGTGCAGTTTGTAGATAGCCTATTTAAATAGAGTGTTGGGTGTTGAATGTTGGGTGTTGATGAATTGATATTACATTCTATTTATGCAATTCATTAACATTTAACACCTATCACCAAACAAAGAGCGAATGAAGAAAAATCAGATAGATATTGTAACCATGGGCTGCTCAAAGAATCTTGTAGATTCAGAGCTGCTGATGAAACAATTCGAAGAAAATGGCTTTCATTGCACGCATGATGCAGAGCGTCCGCAAGGTGAGATTGCGGTTATCAATACATGCGGTTTTATCGAAACAGCAAAGGAAGAAAGCATCAATACGATTCTTGAATTTATTAATAGAAAGAAAAACGGACAGCTTAATAAACTTTATGTTATGGGCTGTCTTTCGCAAAGATATAAAGATGAACTTGAAGCAGAACTACCAGAAGTGGATAAGTTCTATGGAAAATTCAATTATAAGCAATTACTAAATGAGCTAGGGAAGGCTGATGTTCCTGCATGTAATGGCGTTAGACATCTGACGACACCACGGCATTACGCCTATGTGAAGATTGCTGAAGGATGTGATCGTCATTGTGCGTATTGTGCAATTCCATTGATTACAGGTCGTCATCATTCGCGTCCTATAGAGGATGTGTTGGAAGAAGTGCGAAGACTTGTAGGGCAAGGGGTGAAAGAGTTTCAGATTATTGAGCAAGAGTTGACTTACTATGGTGTAGATCTCGATGGTAAGCACCATATCACTGAACTAATCTCAAGGATGGCAGATATTAAAGGAGTAGAATGGATTCGCCTTCATTATGCTTATCCCAACCAATTCCCCCTTGATCTTCTCGATGTAATCGCAGAAAAACCAAATGTTTGTAAATATTTAGATATTGCATTTCAGCATATTTCTGACCACATGCTTAATCGTATGCGTCGTCATGTTAGCAAGCAAGAAACGCTTGATTTGATAGCTGAAATACGTCGTCGTGTTCCTGGCATACATCTTCGCACAACTCTTCTTGTTGGTTTTCCAGGAGAGACTGATGAGGACTTTGAAGAGTTAAAAGACTTTGTTACTAAAGCCCGCTTTGAACGTATGGGAGCCTTTTCTTATTCTGAAGAAGAAGGGACCTATAGTGCTAATCATTACGAGGATGATGTTCCAGAGGAAGTGAAGCAGGCTCGTTTGGATGAATTGATGGCTATTCAGCAAGGAATCTCTGAGGAATTAGAAGCCGAAAAGGTTGGTAAGATATTTAAGGTTATTATTGATCGAAAAGAAGGTGAGTACTATGTTGGTCGAACAGAGTTCTGTTCACCAGAGGTTGATCCAGAAGTACTGATTCCATCGAAGGAGATGGTTTTACGAGTTGGTAACTTCTATGATGTTCGTATCACAGACTCCGATGAATTTGATCTTTTTGGTGAGGTTGTTAAGTGATAGTTTGTAGTTCATAATATTGAATTATAAATTAAAACTTAGAATTAATTTGATTATAGATTCTGAATTTTTGAATAAAAGGAGAGAACAGAATGAATAATAAGGAATTCATTGCAGCATTAGCAGTAAAAACTGGATATACACAGGATGAAAGTCAGAAGATGGTTAAAACCGTTATTGACTTGATGAGTAAATCCTTTGAAGCAGGCGACCCTGTTCCTGTTGTTGGTTTTGGGACGTTTGAAGTGAAGAAACGTATGGAGCGTGTGATGGTTAATCCTTCAACAGGTTTGCGTATGCTGGTTCCTCCAAAGTTAGTTCTTAATTTCAAACCAGCTGCGACAATTAAAGGACACGTAAGAAAGGGAGGACAAGAAAATGGCTAAGACAATAATACAACAGATAACAAATGCGTTAGCTAAGCAATACAATCTCTCTGCTGCAGAAGCGACAGCTTTTGTTGATGCCATTTTCAATATAATAAGCTCTGAACTTAAAAGTGGTAATCAAGTAAAGATTAAAGGACTGGGAACTTTTAAGGTTCAAGCAGTTAAGCCTCGTGAGAGCGTTAATGTTAATACGGGTGAGCGTGTGCTAATAGAAGGGCATGACAAAATAAGTTTTACTCCTGATATCGTGATGAAAGAACTTGTAAATAAGCCTTTCTCTCAGTTCGAAACAGTTGTTATCAATGATGGTGTTGATACGGAGGAGTTAGAGCGTGTTCCTGCCGAAGAAATTTCTGATGAAGTTAAGATAACGGAAGTCAATGAGCTTTCTACTGTCATTAGTTCTGATAAAGAACAAAATGTGCTTGGCAAGAAAGATAAAATTAGTGTTGAAATCTCTGAAGTACAGAAAAAAGAAACTATAACTGAGAAGGAAGATAAGGCTGAAATCATCTCTGTAAAAGAAGAACCCGTTGTTGAGATTGAAAAGAATCCTGAGCGAAACAACCAGTCTATTGATGCTACAGAATCGCTATCTTCTACAGAGAAACAGGTGAATTCAGAATCACTAGAGGAATCTTCTATAACAAATAATGTTGAAGAGAAGTTGCAAGGTCAATCTAAAAAGGAAGAAGATGGAGCCGTAGAGTGCGATATTAAACCTGAAGAAGTAGCAGATACAATTGCTGTGGTTCCTGAAGAAAAGGTGACGCCAATAAAAGAAGATCTCATAGAAGATACTGAACGACCAAAAGCTTCAGAGCTTTGTATTTCTCCTACTGATGAAGATAATGATGTTGATGGTTCTGAAAATGGTATGCTGAAGAAGGTTGCTCTAATTGCATTTATAGTAATAGTATGTCTTGGCGTCTTTCTTTGGTTGCAAATGGGTAGTACTAAATCTCAGAAGAATTCAAAAGAGGTTGCTATACAGGCGAATGCTACTGATGATAATTCTTCAGTTGGAACCAAAACGATCTCTGCAGACACAACAAAAACGGCATCAGCAAGTCATAAGGATTCTGAAAAGGAAGAGGTGGCAAAAGTTGATTCTTTTGCAGCATTAAATCATGATCCACGTATTCGTTATGGTGCTTACAATATCATTGGTGTAGAACGTGTTGTTGTGTTGAAGAAAGGTCAGACGATGGAGAAGTATAGTCGTAAGACACTCGGAGCCGATATGGTTGGTTATTTCCAAGTTCTCAATGGCCGCAAAACGATGCAGGCAGGTGATACTATGAAGGTGCCAAAGGTAGAATTAAGGCCAGAGTATAGAAAGTAATTGTGTTTTAAAAATTTCAGATACAACATGGTCTTATTTGTTTCATACAAGTATTATCATATAATAAAGTCCTTAACAATTGTTTTAAGGACTTTTTTAATATAATTTAGACACTATTCTTCGCTACATACGCTTTTATGTTGTACTTTTGCGATTAATAGAATAAGAAAATAATAGTACAATAATATTAATTTGTAAGATAATGGCAGAATCTATTGATATTAGAGAGTTGAACGAACGGATAGAAAGACAGAGCTCTTTTGTAACCAACCTTACAACAGGTATGAATCAAGTCATCGTTGGACAAAGACATCTGATAGACTCTCTACTTATTTCTTTGCTTAGTGATGGACATATCCTACTTGAAGGTGTACCTGGTTTGGCTAAAACCTTAGCGATTAAGACGCTCTCACAACTTGTTGATGCACGTTATAGCCGTATTCAGTTTACCCCAGATCTTTTGCCAGCTGATGTTATTGGTACACAGATTTATTCTCAGAAGGATGAGGCTTTCCACGTAAAGAAAGGTCCTGTATTCGCAAACTTTGTTCTTGCTGATGAAATCAATCGTGCTCCAGCAAAGGTTCAGAGTGCGTTATTGGAAGCGATGCAGGAGCATCAAGTAACAATTGGTGATTCAACTTTTACACTACCTGATCCATTCCTAGTGTTGGCTACTCAAAACCCAATTGAGCAGGAGGGTACTTATATGCTTCCAGAAGCACAAGTTGATCGTTTTATGTTGAAGGTAGTTATTGATTATCCAACATTGGAAGAAGAGAAACTCGTTATCCGTGAGAATCTTCAAGAGAGTATGCCCGTTGTACATCCTATTGTTAGTGCAACTGAAATACTTGAGGCACGTCATGTAGTTAAGGATGTATATATTGATGATAAAATCATGCAATATATTGCAGATATCGTTTTCGCTACACGTTACCCTGAACGTTACCAGTTGCCTGAACTGAAGCAAATGATAACATTTGGTGGAAGTCCACGTGCAAGTATCAATCTTGCAAAAGCAAGTTGTGCTTATGCTTTCATAAAGCATCGTGGCTACGTTGTTCCTGAAGATGTCCGTGCTGTTGCACATGATGTATTGCGTCATAGAATAGGTTTGTCATACGAAGCTGAAGCAACCGACCTTACAACGGAGAAGATTATCAGTGAGATTATTAATAAAGTCCAGGTACCTTAATCTTCACTTTTATTTTTAGACGAGTTTAAGAAGTGTTATCATCATCGTTTATGGATACAACTGAATTACTAAAGAAAGTCCGTAAGATTGAAATCAAAACTTTAGGACTAAGTCAGAATATCTTTGCAGGGCAGTATCATTCTGCCTTCAAGGGTCGTGGTATGGCTTTTTCTGAAGTACGCGAGTATCAATATGGTGATGATGTTCGTGATATTGATTGGAATGTTACAGGGCGTTTCCATCGTCCTTATGTTAAGGTTTTTGAAGAGGAACGTGAGCTAACTGTAATGTTGCTTGTAGATGTTAGCGGATCACTTGACTTTGGTACCTCGGGACAGCTCAAACGAGAAAGCGCAACGGAGATAGCAGCTACACTGGCTTTCTCTGCTATTCAAAATAACGATAAGATTGGTGTAATTTTCTTCTCAGATAATATTGAAAAGTATATAGCACCAAAGAAGGGTCGTAAGCATATTCTCTATCTTATCCGAGAGATGCTTACCTTTACTCCAAAATCTAAGAAAACGGATGTTGGAGTAAGTCTTGAATACCTCAATAAGGTTATGAAACGCCGTTGTACTGCTTTTGTCATCAGTGACTTTTATACGCGTAAGGATTTTAGTCATGAACTTCGAATTGCAAATAAGAAACATGATGTTGTTGCAATTCAAGTCTATGATCCTCGAGCAAAAGAAATGCCTGATGTTGGTTTAATGAAGGTTCTAGATGCTGAAACAGGTCATGAAATGTATATCGATACACATGACGTACGTATACGGCAAGTGCATAATAAATATTGGGAAGAACGTGAATTGCGTTTGCATGATATGTTAAGTCAGAGTCATGTAGATAGTGTGGCTATAGCAACCGACGTCGACTATGTACAGAAGTTGATGACGTTGTTTTCAAAGAGAAATCGATGAAAAAATATATCGTTATATTTATAATGCTTATCCTGGCTGTTGTAGGTCATGCACAGGTACAGGTAACGGCAAGTGTGGATTCTGCTAAGATTTTGATCGGAGGACGTTCACACTATTTCATTACTGTGTATGCACCAAAGGGGACAAAGATCTCATTTCCAAATTATAATGAGAAAAAAGAGATTGTTCCAAATATAGAAGTGCTTAATGCTAAGTCAGATACAACTGATGCATATGATAAGGTAAGAATAAGACGTATATATACTATTACTGGTTGGGATGCTAAGCGTTATACCATTCCAACGCAGAAAGTTATCGTAGATGGTGTATCGAAGATGACAGGAGAGGTAGAGATGGAAGTTCAAGCTGTCCCCATAGACACATTGAAGAATACTCCTATGCCTCCTGATGATATCCAAAAAGTTCCGTTCATGTGGAGTGAATGGATTCCAGTGATTTTGTTATCGATATTCGCGCTACTATTGATTGGTATAGCTTTTTATCTTTATAGAACCCTTCTTCATAAGAGACATAGTTGGACATCTAAGAAGGTTCATGTCCTATCCTACTATGAGCAGGCAAAACATGATCTGTCTGAGATAGCTGCTAATAAAATGTTATATCAGGAGCAAAAGGATTATTATACGGATGTGACGAATGTTCTTAGAAACTATATCTCACAACGTTACAATATCAATGCTTTAGAAATGACTTCTCATGATATATTAGATAGCATGAAAGATGTGTGCGATGCTTCTGATGTTAATGACTTAAGGGTAGTATTCAATGCGGTTGATCTTGTTAAGTTCGCCAAATATTCAACTAATGCGACTGACATGGATTATTATTTTGATAGCATTGAACGCTTTATAGATAAAACAAAAAATGATGAGCCTGCAGCAGTTGTCGTTGAACCTAAGGAGGATATGAAAGATAATCGTTCACGTAAGATGATAAAGCTTTCGATAGGATTGCTCGTTGTTGCATCCATAGCTTTACTTCTTTATGTAGCATCCGAAACCTATGCACTGTTGATGTGATTTAAATAGTAGAATAGAAATGGAATTTGCCAATAGTGGATATCTCCTTTTACTGCTCTTACTTATACCATATCTATTATGGTATTTTCTTCGTGGTAAAGGAAAAGAACCAACCATGAGGATGAGTGATACCTTCGCTTATCAACATGCACCAAAAAGTTGGAAGGTGAGACTGATTCATCTCCCGATGACTTTGCGTTGTATTGTTTATGCTTTAGTAGTAATAGTACTGGCTCGTCCACAAACACACAATGCTTGGGATAATAAGGATACCGAAGGTATTGACATAATGTTGACTATGGATGTTTCAGCAAGTATGTTAACGGAGGATGTTTTTCCTAATCGTTTGGAAGTAGCAAAGGAAGTAGCATCCGAATTTATCAGTAGCCGACCAAGTGACAACATAGGCTTGACAATCTTTGCTGGTGAGGCCTTTACACAATGTCCAATGACCCTTGATCATGCAACATTGTTGAATCTCCTTCATAATGTTCGGACGAATTTGGTAACAAACGGCTTGATCCAGGATGGTACTGCTATCGGTATGGGATTAGCCAACTCTGTGAGTCGTCTGAAAGATTCTAAGGCTAAGAGTAAGGTCGTTATCTTATTAACAGACGGAAGCAATAATGTGGGTTCCATCTCCCCAATGACGGCTGCTACAATTGCTAAGAAGTTTGGAATACGAGTTTATACGATTGGTTTGGGTAGGGAGACAGGTGAAGACATTGGTGCTATTGATTATCAAACGTTGCAAGATATTGCTATATTAACGAATGGTGAGTTCTATAGAGCACAAAGTCAAGCAGAGCTATCAAAAATTTATCAAGATATTGATAAACTTGAGAAGACTAAGATGAGTCTTAAATCATACGGCCATTTACATGAAGCTTATATGCCTTTTGCATGGTTGGCTTTATTACTCTTCTGTTTTGAGTTAATACTTCGTTGGACAGTCTTTAGACGATTGCCATAAGGGGTCAGCCCACCATCTGGAATTAGGTTTACTTGTTTAACAAGATTAGTTGAAGAATGTTTAGATTTGATAATCCCATATATTTGTGGTTGTTATTACTGATACCCTTATCAGTAATTATATACCTACATTCTGTTCGCTTGCACAAGCGACGAATGATAAGGTTTGGGGATCCAACACTTGTACATCAGCTTTCTCCTATGATTAGTCGTAAGAGGGAGTGGGTTAAATTCGTATTAATGGAAATGGGGTTGTTGCTTCTTATCCTTATAGTTGCTCGTCCTCAGGTTGGTAGTAAAATTGCTTCGAACAAAGAAAGAGAAG
>QWCW01000292.1_pt1 | contig 19157 bp, 16 predicted proteins | sample 1972691 | NCBI WGS metagenome assembly QWCW01 (sample SAMN09866698, study PRJNA288562) | Human oral metagenome isolate pre2_saliva, whole genome shotgun sequencing... | reverse complement strand
CCATTAACACCTAACATTCAACACCTAACACCCAGCTAAACAAGCCATTAACACCTAACATTCAACACCTAACACCCAGCTAAACAAGCCATTAACACCCAACATTCAACACCCAACACCCAGCAAAACAAGCCATTAACACCTAACATTCTACACCCAACACCCAGCTAAACAAGCCATTAACACCTAACAGTCAACACCCACCACCCATCATTCAACACCCAACACCCATCACAACATACTGCGGGGATTACTCTTCAACGTTGCTTATCAGCTCCTTAATATTGATTGATTTCAGTTCATTTAGATAAGCTACACGCACACTCCCCACCTTATTATATATATCATGGTTCCATATCTTTTGAGGAGAGAAGCCTAAAAGACCCAACTTCGACGACTCAGGAGCTGACTCTAAACGAGCTATCATCTCGCCAACAGTAATGTTTGTTGTATCGTAAGTGGGCGTGTAAGTGACCTCATCAGAAGTGGGAGAAACGTTTTCAGAAACAAGGTCTACCTGCATTAACTTGTAAAGTATCTCCACCGTGATACGTACCGGAATATCCGTTGCATCCTTTATCTGCAAAGCTGTATGCGGTTTCTCACCTTTTGCAAAGCGCTGACAGATATGGCTTAATACCGTTGCACACATCATCATAAAGTCATTATGACATATATCCTCCGTATCAATCTGACACTCATAGTACTCTAAATTCTGATTGATATAGCTAAGCTCAGCACAAAAAAGGCAGATATACCATGACACAAGTATCCATAACATAAACAACGGGAGTGCAGCAAACGAACCATAAATGGCATTGTAACTGGTAAGAAATATCTGTCCATGGATATAAACAGCTTGTAGACAGAGCATAGCTAAGCTCGCCATCATCGCAGGACCAATTGTTTTCGTTATCTTAACCTTCGCATTAGGCATGAAAACATAAAGTACAATGAACATAAGTGTAAGTATAGCCCACGGCACAAGATAGCGAAGTGAGAAGCTCGCAATGGTCCCAAGGAAACGAAGATGGTTTAAGTTCTCTACAAAACTATAGAAATAAATACTCAAGCCAGATAATATGATGATACTTATGGGTACAAGAAACATCATGGCAGTATAGTCTATAATCACCCTACTAAGGGGACGAGTGCCCTTAACTTGCCATACACTATCGAATGCACCTTCTACTGTTCGTATCAAAGAGAATACACTATAAAGCATAATCACCAAACCTATTCCAATAAAAATGCCTGTTTTAGCATGGATAAGGTATGATTGCGTAAGCTTAAGTAGCCAAGTAGCGGCCTCTGGTTGGGCCGATAGCATCTCACGAAACTGTTTTTCAAGGAATTGTCCAAAGCCAAAACCATTCGCAATAGCGAAAATCATGGACGCTATAGGTACGATGGCCATAATCGTGGAGAACGATAGCTCTGTTGCAGAAGCTGCGTGGTTGCGTTCAAAAAAGAATTTAACAGCAAGATAGAACTTCTGTAACTCTCTGATGGCAATGTCCTTTCGCTTCGAGCTATGCTCTCTCTTCAAGAAGAGACCTACTGTTAAGAAGTATTTTATACGGTTGATATCGACCTTCATAATTGTTCTTTTTATAGTAAAGTATAGGAGTTATTGTGCAAACTTAATAAAAATAAGTTGAATACTCACCAAAAGATAGTTCTAAGTAAACACACACATACATCTATATAAATAATCTGGACTAAGCTATATTCAAGTATTCAACAATATTTTCGCACCCGCCTCACCTATAAAAACACCGCTTACAACCATTTTGTAATCTTTGTTGACGACAACTTAAAGAGGCTTCCCATAGGACAAACAAAGCGACAATAAGGGCGTGGAACAAAGATAGAAAGTAGCACAAAGACGATGGCCAAAAGAATAATCACCCAAGAAGCAGACTTGAAAATGAAAGCTATGAAAAGCTCATAGTTCATCCATTCAGACCATACACCCGTGAGCATCAAAAGCATTAGAAGCCAAAAGAGAATCTTACGGAAACGTTCTAAGTATTGTACCGTTCGCTTACTCATCTTCCATTTAGTATGATTAGCCATTCCAGCTAAATCTTGTATGGAGCCCAAAGGACAAATGTTCGTACAATAATAATTCTTCTTACCAAATAGTGGATAGATGAATGCGGTAATCAACATGATGATCGGAATTAGTGAAACCCACATGTTGACACCGCCTGACATGAACCCAACAAGGACAGACCACGAAAGGAAAGTACCACACCAAAGGCCTAAGACAACGAAATTCAGTAGGAGTTGGAACACACGATAACGCTTAGACTTGATAAACAAAGGAATAATAGCTGCCATAAGAACCACGATAAGCCCTACAAAAGTTTTCGTTCGTAAATCTAACTTATCGAGTAAAGACGTTTCTTTCACGTTATTCGCAGCATACTGTAGACCCGCCTTCATATTCCCAATAATGCCCTTTGAGCTGAATGTAGCACCCGTCACACCATCTACCTTCATAGCTAATGCTTGCTCAGTGGTCTTACCGTTCCAACGAGTCAATAAGGCACTCGCCTCATGAAAGAAATCGGGAGTTTCTGAATTGGGTAAGGCTTCCACCTTTACTATCCTACCTTTCTTTATGTAAATCTCTAAAGGTACTGCACCGCCAAAGCCTTTCACATCCTTAGCTAAATAAGTCGTATTAATAACTACCGTCCCATCATCCAGCGTACGGAGCGTATCTACACGAGCTTTTGTGACCTTCTTTTCATTGTTAAACACACTATTTCCTAATAGTTTACCATCCCTTTGTACGGCAGCAACAGCAACAACTAATAAGCATGCAATAAGTAATAATATCTGTTGTAACTTCTTCATCTAACTAATCCCTTTACTATCTTGATGAGATACAAAAGTACTAATAAATATTGGAAACCATTAATTATACAACTCACAAAGTCAACCAATTCTTAACTTTAAGTTTATTAACATCATTTCTTGCGATTTTATTTTGTAACATCATCACTTTTCTTTATTTTTGCAACCGAACTTAATTTTTAAAGCCAACCTATTGTAAATACACATATAGGTTACAAAAAAAGAGCAGAACTTAAAACCTAAACAATATGACAAACAAAAGAACTTGCCTTTATGACAAACACGTTGCATTAGGCGCACTAATTACTCCATTCGCTGGATTCGATATGCCCATTCAATACACAGGCATTATTGATGAGCATAATGCCGTTAGAGAACATTGTGGAGTGTTCGATGTCTCTCACATGGGAGAAGTTGTCGTAAGCGGTCCCGACGCTGATAAGTACATTAATCACATCTTTACAAACGATGTGAACGGACTTGCTGCTGGGAAAGTACTCTATGGTATGATATGCTATCCAGATGGTGGTGTAGTAGATGATACCTGTATTTGTAAACTTGCCGACCAGCTTTACTTGATGACTATCAATGCTTCAAACATCGACAAAGACGTAGCATGGATTGAACAAAACGCTGAAGGCTTCAATGTTACCATTGAGAACAAGAGTGAAGCATACGGTCAATTAGCCGTTCAAGGTCCTGAGGCTGAGAAGATGTTAGAGGATGTGCTCGGTCTTGACTGTAAAGATCTGAAGTTCTATGAGGTTAAGTGCTTAAAGCAAGATGGCGTTGACGTTATCGTGTCTCGTACAGGCTACACAGGTGAAGATGGTTTTGAAATCTATGGAACACCTGAGTATATTGTTAAGGTATGGGACAAGCTGATGGAAGCTGGCGTTAAACCATGCGGTTTGGGCTGCCGAGATACATTGCGTTTCGAGGTGGGTATGCCTCTTTATGGAAATGAACTTTCTGACAAGATAACCCCTGTTATGGCTGGACTATCTATGTTTGTAAAATTTGACAAAGATGAGTTCATCGGCAAGGAAGCTCTCTTGAAACAGAAGAAAGAGGGAGTCCGTCAGCGTCTTCGTGGTATTGAATTAGACGAAAATGCTATTCCTCGCCACGGATACAAGGTTCTTAAGGATGGTGTAGAAGTCGGTGAAGTGACTACAGGCTATCGTCTTATCTCTACAAATAAGAGTTGTGCTGTTGCATTAGTCGATGAGTCCATTCAAATGGGTGATAGAGTTGACATCCAAATACGCAAGAAGACATTCCCAGGAACGGTCGTTAAGAAGAAATTCTACGACAATCACTATAAGAAATAAAGTCGGATAAGAAACAATAATGGGAGGATTATATTGAAATTGAATAGTCTTTATAAAAAAGAATGACTATACATAATATCAATATAATCCGTCCCGCTTATATAAGATAACTAATAAACAATCATAAACATACATATTATGGCAAAAGTAATTGAAGGACTCTATTATTCTGAGTCACACGAATTTGTTAAAGTAGTAGGTAACATTGGGTATATTGGAATTACCGATTATGCACAGCACGCATTAGGTAATGTTGTCTATGTGGATATGCCTGATGTTGATGACGACATTGAAATAGACGATGATTTCGGTGCTATAGAAAGCGTGAAAGCCGCTTCCGACCTCAAAGCCCCTGTTTCTGGTAAGGTCATTGAAGTAAATGAGAGCTTGGAGGATGAGCCAGGTTTGCTAAACAAAGACGCTTACGAAAACTGGATCATAAAGGTTGAACTGTCAGACACAGCTGAACTCAAGAACCTTATGGATGCAAAAGCATACGAGGAGTTCTGCGCTGAGTAAAGTCTTATAACACCACACGTGGGCGTTTATAAGTACTGAATAGCTGAATAGAAGAACAGCCTATCCTTGCTTATAAACGCTCACCTCCTTAATATAACAGCCTACACTAACCTAATCAGTCCTAAACAAATGATTCATAAATTCTTACCTCATACAAGTGAGGATATCCAACAGATGCTTGAACGTGTCGGCATAAAGAACCTTAATGAGCTTTATGCAGAGGTACCAGAGAGTATCCGTTTTAAGGGAGACTATGACCTCCCTGACACGATGAGCGAGTTAGAAATACGCAAATTCTTCGAGAAACTCGGTCAAAAGAACAATAAACTGACTTGCTTTGCAGGTGGTGGAGTGTACGACCATTACGCTCCAAGCGTTATCAATCACCTTCTAAGTCGCTCTGAGTTCTTAACTTCATATACACCTTATCAGGCTGAAATATCACAAGGTACACTCCATTATATATTTGAGTTCCAAAGTATGATGGCAGAACTTACAGGTATGGACATTGCCAATGCATCCATGTATGAAGGCACTACAGCCACTGCTGAGGCTATGATGGTGGCTTTTGACAATGCGAAAAAAGCTGATACAGTGCTCTATTCTGAAACGTTGTGCAAGAATATCATTGGTGTATTAAAAACATACGCACACTTCCATGGCATCAAACTGGAAGCCATCAAGGCCGTTGATGGTGTAACATCACACGCCGACTTAGAGGCAAGGATGCAAGAAGGGGGTGTAGCTGGTGTCATCGTACAGCAACCTAACCGATATGGAATCATTGAAGATTTCACGGGCTTTGCAGACACCTGTCATAATAAGAAAGCACTATTCATAATTAATAGTATTGCTGCCGACCTCGCCTTACTAAAGACTCCAAAGGAGTGGAATGCGGACATTGCTGTCGGTGATATTCAAAGTCTTGGATTGCCAATGGCCTTTGGTGGACCTTACGCAGGTTATATGTGTTCAACAGAAAAGCTTATGCGTAAACTCCCAGGACGTATCGTTGGTAAGACAGTGGATAGTCGTGGGCAACGCGTATTTGCCCTTACTTTGCAAGCACGTGAGCAGCATATCCGTCGTCAGAAGGCTACTTCCAACATCTGTTCTAACCAGAGTTTGATGGCTCTTTATGCTACTATCTACATGAGCATAATGGGAAAAGAAGGCTTGAAAGAGGCAGCACAGATAAGTTACGATGCTGCTCATTATCTTTGCGAGCAACTCCTTAACTCTAAAAGAGTTAAACTTGTTTACGACAAGCCTTTCTTTAACGAGTTCCTTGTGCATGTTGAAGACCGCGACAAGTTCTTCGATAAGGCTATACAGCAGGGTATTCTCCCAGGAATAAAGGTTGATGATGACAAACTCCTTATTGCCGTTACAGAGAAACGAAGTAAAGAGGAGATTGACACACTCGTCGGATTATTATAGTAACACCATGTCTTTCTAAATCTAAACAACAATGAACAATAAACTATATGGCAATCTGATTTTTGAGTTATCACACCCAGGAAGACGTGCTTACAGCCTCCCAAAAAATCAATTTGGACATCATCCTCTACCCGATTTCTGCAAGAGAGAGAAGGATGCTGAGCTACCAGAATGTGACGAGATGACCGTTGTGCGCCATTATACTAACCATAGCGAAAACAACTTTGGTGTAGACAATGGGTTCTATCCATTGGGATCTTGCACCATGAAATATAATCCTGTCATTAACGAAGAGGTCGCATCTATGACTTCATTCACTGACTTGCATCCTCATCAACCTATTGAAACAGTGCAAGGAGCATTGGAAGTGGAGTATAATATCCAGCGTGCACTTGCTTCTATCACAGGTATGGCTGACGTCACACTCAACCCATACGCTGGTGCACATGGCGAACTTACGGGTTTGATGATTATAGCTTCTTATCATCAGCAGCGTGGTGACAAGAAACGTACAAAAGTTATTGTACCTGACTCTGCACACGGAACTAACCCTGCATCAGCCGCAGTTTGTGGATTAGAAATAGTAGAGGTGAAGAGTACATCGGATGGTCTTGTTGATGTAAACGACTTAAAACCACTTTTAGGTGACGACATTGCAGGAATGATGATGACCAATCCTAACACGTTAGGACTATTCGAGAAAGATATTCCTGAGATTGCTAAGCTCATTCATGAGTGTGGTGGTTTACTCTACTATGATGGTGCTAACCTCAATCCACTGTTAGGGGCAGCACGCCCAGGAGACATGGGCTTTGATGTTATCCACCTCAATCTCCATAAGACATTCTCAACCCCTCATGGCGGAGGTGGACCAGGCGCAGGTCCTGTTGGTGTTTGTGAGCAACTGATACCATTCCTTCCAAAGCCACATGTAAGCAAGACAAAGGACGGATTTGTCATTGAAGACTCAGAGAATACAGAAGAGTTCTCAACAGCAAACATCCGCATCAGTGGTTATCTCGGTAATTTCCTCGTTATCCTCCGTGCCTATACATATATCCTCACACTTGGTAAGAAGCATATAAAAGAGGTGGGACCGTTTGCAACACTGAGTGCTAACTATATCAAGGAATGTCTAAAGGATGATTACGAACTTCCTATTGACACACTTTGTAAGCATGAGTTTGTATTCGATGGCTTAAAGGACAAGAGTACAGGGGTTACGACAATGGATGTAGCTAAACGCTTGCTCGATTATGGCTATCATGCCCCAACAATCTATTTCCCACTTCTGTTCCATGAGGCTATGATGATTGAGCCTACCGAAACAGAGAGCAAAGACACGATTGATGGATTTATCGAAGTGATGCATATCATTGCTAAAGAGGCTCGTGAAAACCCAGAGTTAGTTAAAGGAGCACCTTACAACACTCCTATCGGACGTGTGGATGATGTGCTTGCTGCCAAGCATCCTATCCTTACTTATCGTCAGCTTATCAACGACACAGAAGAGAGTGTATAGAAATAGGAGTACTGTTTGGTAAATAAATCTCGCAGATGTTAGTCGATATCGGCATTAGCCACCTTATTATATTATACTAATAGTGGCTCGCACAACTATCTTCGAGCGATGTGCTCACATTCTGCATGTGTGTTGCGTATAGCAAACACAACAGGAATGTAGACTTAACACCATGTAAGATAAGTACATAGCGGAAGTAAGATATTAGTAGAAAAAGGGAACTACTGCCGAAGACTAACATGCGAAAAGATATCCTTATTAAAGTGTTATCAGCCAACAGTAAACATAAAACTATACATTAAACACTCTAACTCTATAATAGAGACTGAATATGAAAAAGACAAATCTATTAATAATCGGTTCGGGACCTGGCGGTTACCGGACCGCTTCCTATGCTGCTCAAAACGGTTTGGAAGTAACGATTATCGAGAAAGGACAACCTGGTGGAACATGCCTTAACTCAGGTTGTATACCAACAAAGTGTCTTGCACATGACGCTGAAATACATCTCATTGGGTCTTCGCTTTACAACACACCTCCCCCACTCGATTTCACAAAAGTCATGGAGAGAAAAGAGGGAGTTATGGCTCAGCTCCGAGATGGCGTAGAGGCATTATTAAGCCAACCTGGTATAACATTTATAAAAGGGGAAGCTCGCTTTGTTTCTGACCATGTTGTCGAAGTGAATGGTGAACAGATAGAGGCTGAGTATATCATCATTGCTACTGGTTCGCGCTCAAAGATGCCACCTTTCATGACTGAGGAAGACTTCTTGAAACAAGATGAAACAGCACAGAACATTGTTACCTCCACCGAACTACTCTCTATTCCAAAACTTCCTAAGCGTCTTACCATCATAGGAGCAGGCGTGATTGGAATGGAGTTTGCGTCAGCCTTCTCTGCTTTTGGTAGTGAGGTTACTGTCATAGAGTTCATGAAGGAGTGTCTCCCTCCTATTGATAGCGATATTGCAAAACGCTTGAGAAAGATATTGGAGAAGAGAGGTGTAACCTTCTATATGCAAAGTGCAGTTAAGAAGATTGTATCTCCTTCAGAAAGTGAACAAGCCCATACAACCGTAATATTTGATAAGAAGGGGAAAGAGACAAGCGTAGAAACCGACCTTGTATTGATTGCTACGGGTAGACAAGCTAATATCGACAATATTGGTCTTGAGTCAACTGGGATAGAAACAAATGGTAGAGCTATTGTTGTAAACGACAATATGGAGACCAATATAAAAGGAATCTATGCCATTGGTGACGTTAATGCACGTCAAATGTTAGCTCATGCGGCAACATTCCAAGGGTTCCGTGCAGTCAATCATATACTTAAGAAGAAAGATGATATCCGTCTTGACATAATGCCATCCGCTATCTTCACCTATCCAGAAGCAGCTTGTGTCGGTAAGACTGAAGACCAATGCAAAAGCGAAGAGATTGCATACACAACTCGGAAAGGTTTCTATCGAGCTAATGGAAAAGCCCTAAGTATGGAAGAGACTGAAGGTATGATAAAGATTCTCTTTGCAGAAGACGGTACTATTCTCGGGGCTCATTGCTTTGGTGCACACTCTGCTGATCTTATTCAGGAGGTTGCGGCATTGATGAATTGTAACGCTAAGTTGGAACAGATACGTGACATCATTCACATCCATCCTACATTAGGTGAGATACTTCAAGATGCACTTATTTAAGGTTCAACGGGACTTTCGAGCGATAGCTTAAATATTTCTTACAATCTTATAACTAATGAGCTAACCCCTATAAGAGGAGCTGTATGGTTAGTATTAACCTTTTATCAGCATCTTATAGGGGGTAACTCTTTGATTACCTTCCCCACCCTTACTCCACCACAGTCAATACATATTGATATTGAGAACGGACGAAGGCACTTGTCTGTAGCTCTACATGTGTACAAAATGTAGTGTTAAACAGTGTGAGATGAAAGTATCCTACTTCTTTCATCAGTATCTTCATAATGCAATCTCGGTACTCAACCCACATTTTGGAGGAATTATTAAAACCGCAAAATATCTTTACAAAGCATTACACTAAACCATCTCAAGACACGACTATACGCACTCTACAACAAAATATATAACATACAAGTAATCAATGTGTTACAGACAGCGTTAAAGAAGACGCCCCTCTTGCTCCAAGAAGGGCGTCTTCTATATGCAAGAAGGGCATATTCTTGAACAGAGAAGAGCCTCTTCTGTCATCGTCTCCAGCCCCTTTCCGAAATAAGAAGAGAGTGATTACCGAAAAATCTCTACAAATTTAGTCTTCATGGTTAGCGTTAATTGCCTCTTTTCCAAAAGTTTTATAGGGTTAACCTCGCATACTGCTCAACTCTTCATCACTCCCTTCCAATCAGCGGCCATCAGTTCGGATAGAGGAGTAAGGCGGCTTTTATAGGACAAACCTCACTAATCAAATTACCCTTGCGAGGAAAGAGAAAGAAGAAAGACAAGTTGAGTGAATAGGGAAAGCATCAGTGGAAAAGCAAAGGAATTACTATCCTTTTTTACATTTATAAGCTATTTCATCATATATAACGGAACAACCTCTTTTAATATCAGAAGCGAAAACCACGCAAGAACAAGTACGAACATGAGACAAAGCTCGTACACCACTTTCAATATCAGAAGCGAAATCCCCTCAAGAAACAACTACATATAAAGGAATAATAATCAAACAGTTAGTATCAAACAAACAACAAACAAGAAAAACTAAAAGCATCATTATGCGTTCAATCCGCTCTATTATCTACCAAATCTCCGCTCATGACAGAGACCATCATTGGTATTAACGACCGCGATTTGTTATCAGTACAGTAATTACTTTTAAGTATAAAATGTTTGGAAGATAAAAATCTTTATACTAACTTTGCAGGCAGAAAGGATACGGACTTAGTCGTATCGATTCGATCGGGATAGTCATCAAATAAATTAGAAAACCCGAGATGACTTCTTTTGTTAATGGCGGGCCACATAAAACGCATCTTAGCGACTAAGCCGCAAGGCCGGTGGATTACAAAGACGAGGAGCTCTCTTATCATTGATACTCGGACTTTTCATCACATCGTCGATACGACTTTTCTATTTCCCATTTCTGATAAGAAGAGGGATTGAGGTGGGGTTCCAAAGTGGTACCTCACCTTTTTCAATTTTCAAAGTAACGAAATATGTACAACTTAATTTCCTATAAGGAGCCTGTGAATCAATAAAAAACTTCAAATAACACGCATATACGGGTTTACAAACATCTTACAGGAAATACAAAAAACTTTAGCTATGTTCTCAGGAATAGTAGAAGAAATGGCAATTCTTACAGGGATTGAACATGAACAAGAGAATATCCACTTCACTTTCAAATGTTCGTTTACGAAAGAATTGAAGATTGATCAAAGTATTGCTCACAATGGCGTGTGCCTCACGGTAGTACGTTTTCAAGACGACACTTATACGGTCACCGCAATGAAAGAGACCCTTGAACGTTCGAACTTAGGATTGCTTAAGGTGGGAGATCGTGTAAACATAGAGCGTTCTATGATTATGAATGGCAGATTAGACGGACACATCGTACAAGGTCATGTAGACCAGACAGCCGAATGTATCAACATGGAAGATGCAGACGGAAGCACCTATTTCACCTTTAAATATCCTTACAAACGAGAGATGGCACAACGTGGCTATTTTACAGTAGACAAAGGCTCGGTAACAGTGAATGGTGTTTCACTCACCGTTTGTGAACCAACAGAAGATAGCTTTAAGGTTGCAATCATCCCTTACACACGTGAAAACACAAACTTTGCAGACATTTCTATTGGGTCAATCGTAAACATTGAGTTCGATATACTCGGCAAATATATTGCAAGATTAAACCGTTTATCACAATAGGTATTGTAAACATTTTTGTTACAATACGATTAGACTACCCTAAAAGATGCAAAACTAATATAGAAGAGGAGCTATTAAGTGTCTTTTAGGGTAGTTAGATTACAAAAAATAAGTTAATTAGTGGGCTTTTGTATACACATTATCATAGGTTAATGTAAATATTTCTCATATAATCTATCAATACATTTTATTTTACAAAAAGTTTTATTACCTTTGTTTGCAGATATAGATTATATAGACAAACAAAGGTAGTAAATGAGGAAACAAATAAACATATTCAAAAGCTTTTGGGGCCAAATAATTATTTGGGTTCCACTTTTCCTCATCCCTATCTTGTATACACCGAGTGGACATACATCTTGGCAGAACGACCTTTCATTATATATAATCCCACTATCCATGATGGTTGTCGCATATATCAACTACTTTGTACTTGCCCCCATCTTACTGAAAGGACGTAAAAAGGAATTTTGGATAATTAATACTCTACTCATTGTATCCTTGTCTGTCATGCAACATGGATTGTTGTACTATACCTCAAGCGAGCAAGACTTACTGAGTTATCCATATCAGATATATGTAGAAAACAAGGAATTATACCCACACTTGTTCTTCATCATCCGTAACATCTTCAATTTAAGCATCTGTGCTGGTGTTGCCACCTCAATACAGATGGCACAAAGATGGTCGAAAGCTGAAAAGGAAAAGCGTGAGGCAGAGACCGCAATGACAAAAGCCGAGTTGGTAAACCTACGTCAACAAGTCAATCCTCATTTCTTGCTTAACACAATGAATAATATCTATGCGCTAACAGCCTTTGACACCGAAAAGGCACAAAAGGCGATTATAGACCTATCAAAGATGTTAAGGCATATTCTCTACGACAATCAACAGCCATACGTATGCTTAAAAGAAGAGGTAGAGTTCTTACACAACTACGTTGATTTAATGATGATACGTATACCAGAGAATGTGGAGATTAAACGGCAGTGTAACATTCCTTCTAACTGTAACATACATGTTGCTCCGATGATATTTATCTCACTCTTGGAGAATGCCTTTAAACATGGAATTAGTCCAGAGCACAAGAACTTTATCCATATAAGGTTAGATGCAAATAATGAAAAGATCGTTTTCTCTATACAAAACAGTAATTACCCTAAGGAAGAAGCCAAAAGAAACGGCCACGGAATAGGTCTAAAACAAGTAGAACGACGCCTTGAACTTGCCTATCCGGGTAAATACAAATGGGAAAAAGGATATGATAGTAACAGAAAAATATATTCAACAAAAATAATCATTTATGACACTAAACTGTATAATCATTGACGACGAACCTTTAGCAGCGGATTTGCTTGCGAGCTATGCAAAGAAAACACTATTCCTAAACCTTATTGGCGTTTTCAATAGTGCTGTAGAAGGCGTAAAAGCCATCCGTGAGAATAGGGTTGACCTCATATTCTTAGATATTCAGATGCCTGAACTTAGTGGACTTGAATTTGCTAAGATTCTACCTAAGGAAACTAAGATTATTTTCACAACTGCATTTAGTCAGTATGCGATTGATGGTTACAAAGCAAATGCTATAGACTATCTGATGAAGCCTATCAGCTATGATGATTTCTTAGATGCGTCTAACAGAGCATTGGATTGGTTCCAGACTACACATCAGGCAGAGAACGCCTCGACAGACCGCTTTATATTTGTTAAGAGCGAATATAAGCTGGTTAAGATTATGTTTGATGACATTCTCTATATAGAAGGACTAAAAGATTATGTTAAGATTTATCTTAATAATGACCATAAGCCTATCATGACACTGATGAATATGAAGAAGATAGAGGAGTCACTTCCTAAGCCAGAGTTTATGCGCATTCATCGTTCTTATATCGTGCACATGAAGAAGATTGATGGAATCGACCGTTTCCGTGTTGTTATCGGTGATGCTATTCTACCAATCTCTGATAGCTATAAGACAATCCTTCAAGATTATCTTGACGGGCACACATTATAAGTTTAATCTAAAAACTTTTATACATATAAAAGACATCAGCTCCTATCAACGATTTCAGCGCAGAAAGGAGTTGATGTCTTCTTAGTTTATTGGCCCTATAATCAACTGTATACAAGAGACTATAAAAGTTTAATCAAAGTAAATCCATTGCGTAAAAGTAACCTCTTATTACACACCAATTTCTTGAAGAAGATTTTAATATCGCACATTCCCCCACCCTTTTACACAATGTCATTACCTCCGAACATCATCTACGGAAAGGTCAATTCTTTTGTGATAAATGATTAAGCTGAAAGTAGAAAATATTCAACGAAAAAGTATTCTACAGCAGATAAACAAGATTAAGTTTGTTAGCAGGAAACTTATCCATTAAAGAAAACACACGAGCAGCAATATGCAAGAGAAAAAAGATTAGGGATTATATACCTTTATCCCTTATGAAAAACAATTATTCTACACCTGAATAAGTGTTTTATCACTAACCGATAAAATTCTTAAAATAATTTTGCTGTCATATCTGTCATCACTCATAGGCTCATAACTATCTCGTTTACAAGATAATTACACGAAGTGTTAAATATGACAGCAAAATGATTTTAAACTTTTCTTGTTATATAGAGTATCGTTTCTATCTTGTTTCAGAAAGATTTATCACTCTTTACTCCGCAAGTCCCGTCAATGGTAAAACATGGAAATAAACATATACCAAGAAATATCATCAGCTCCTAAGGCATGTAGGACAAGACACCATTGGTAGTCAAATAGAAGCCTTCTTGTTATTTACTCGTAGATAAGCTACTACGTTTCGTACGCTTAAACGAGCGATAATCATCAAGTTCTATTTCAACATCTGGTTCTACCAGTTCTCCTGCCCTCGGTAGCTGGAACTTCATATACTTAATATTCAATCCACGCTCAATCCATTGATTCTCATAATAAGTATGAATACCAAGAATCTCACGTGTCTTCTCGTCCATCTGAGAATAAGTCACACCTTTTTCACCTAATTCATTGTTATACAAATCTTCCGTACGATATAAGACAGGTAGTTTGTTCACATTGACCATGTAAGTGGTGTAAGTAAAAAGGAAATTAGAGTCTGTCTTTAGATGAACCAACCCACCATCAACCAAGAACCGACGATAACGATTCATGAAGAAAGTAGAAGTAAGACGCTTATGCACATTCTTCATCTGTGGATCTGAGAAAGTAAGCCATATCTCCTGCACTTCATCTTCACTGAAAAAGCGGTCGATAATTTCGATACTTGTACGTAGAAAGGCTACATTATCCAATCCTTCGTTCAAGGCCTGCTTTGCTCCCGTATAAATACGAGCACCTTTAATATCAACACCGATGAAGTTAATATTTGGATAGACACGTGCTAATCCAACTGTATATTCACCTTTACCACATCCTAATTCGAGGACAATCGGGTTATCATTATGGAAATACTGCTCTCGCCAATGTCCCCGCATCTCAAACGGAACTTCACTGACAACGCTATAAGGATATTGGAAAACGTTCTTAAACGTTTCCATTTCTGCAAATTTCTGTAACTTACCTTTACTCATAGTGCAAAGATACAACAAAAATAAGGAACAGGCTGTAAGGAGTAGGATTTAATTTATTTAGACTGACTGTATAACCATTATTTTATCTCATTACAAGATATTTTTGTAACTTTGGATAGAATAGCGACAATCCTTTATACAAGGGCACCTTGTGCGATTGGCTGATTTTGGGGTAACGATTTGGCAACCGTTCCATTTGCTGTGTACTGCTTTGTTTTGCTTGCAAAGAACTCTTTATCTCCGACAAAGATAATGATTATTCCCGAACAATTCTACTCTTTGCTTTATTTTTTCAAGGCAAGGAAAAAATTATTCCCCTGCCGATTTCAAGAAGTAGAAACACGATGTTGTGAAGAAATTGCGGATATATGGAATTGCCCCTATCACGGCGTACAGCCTTCGGGGACGCAGGTGGAATTTCACCTCGTAATGCGGATTGATGAAATAGAAAGTCCTGTCAATGGCTTCAAAGCCTTCCTTTCTCATCGTCCTCTCAAACAACTCTATCGGGCATTTGGTCTTCTTGATGTTCAACAGTTCTCTGACGCATCCCTCGTCTTCCTTCCGAGCCCTCAATATCCGCTCATACAATCTCGTCGGAAGCAGGTGAAAGAAAGGCAGGTGCGAGAGGAAGCGGCTTCGGCATATCTGCTGATGCCCACCGAAAGGCATCTGCCAAGCAGGAAAGGACATGAAAATTACCCCCCCCGGGTTTTTAACAACTGTTTACACTTGTGCATAAATTCCTCCTTGTCGTCGATATGCTCTATCACATCATGGCAGACAATCAGGTCGAACTGATGCCTGAGTTCCTTCAACAGGAACACATCGGAGGCGATGAAACGCCCTTTTGCTCCGTTCTCTTGGAAAAACTTCCTTGCGTCCCTTATCCGTCCCTCTGCCATATCCACGCCCACTACATCGCAGCCCATGCGTGAGAAAGGCAGGAGGTTTCCACCGTCCCCGCAGCCTATCTCCAACACTTTCGTGCCTTTCCCTACCTGCCTGTACCGCTTGATGTAAGGAATGAAATACTTCTCGCTTGTGGTTGCGAGTTCGTTGAAATACTGTCTTCGGTTAAGTTGTCTTGACTGCATCTTATTTTAGGGGTGTTATGGTTTCAACGACAAAGGTAGCAATAATCATGGAATAAGACCGCATGTTTCATTCGTTACCATGAAAAATACCTATAAATGATTATATGGCAATGCGATATGGACGAGTGCAACCCAAAGTTTCCGCTCTTTCGTTTGCGGAATGGCGGGAAAATTCGTATATTTGCGAGGTACGACTAAAAAAGATGTAAATATGGCACACCGTAAAACTTGTTTTGTTTTATTGTTCTTGGCATTCCTGCTGGCATGCGCGTCCTGTTCCAATCCCCAAGACGAGGACAGGAAATCTTCTTTTCAATTGGATAAACCTTATAGGGAAATCATGCAAGGCTCTACGCTCCGTGTGTTCATCACGAGTGGCAGTGGAGACTTGCAGATAAGCAATTCCAATGCGTTTAAGGACTATGCTAGAATTGCCTATGCGAGAACTCCCGAACAGGCAGGGCATGTAGGTGTTCTTTCAATCCAAGCCCTGCAAGTGGGAGAATTTCAGGTCTCACTGACCGACAACCTCACAAAGGAAAGACAGCAACTGACCGTTAAAGTCCTCCCGCCTTATCTGTTACTGGAAATTCACGAAGGCTCAGACCCTGTATGGTCAATAGGAAGCGGAGTTTCGGGACTTTTCCTTGTCCAGAACGCAGCGCATTCTTTTTATCTGTGCCGTTACAAGCCCACTCTCTATCGGTATGTCAGTCCTGCCGTTCTCTCGGGCGTATATGAGATTGTCATGAAAGACGGCGTTCCGACGAACTTGCGCCTGCAAAGCAAGAAACAGGGAATTGTCCGTGATTTCACCTTGACAGGGAAAAACAAGAAAGAGGCTTTGGAAAAACTCGGGAGATTAGGCAGGCTCGGACTTCTTCCGAATGAAGAGAAATTCATCTGTCCCGTCTTTCTTGACGAACACGACATGGAAGAGCATATCATGGCGGAAATGACTTATAAGGAAGCAACCTTGCCTGAGAAAGTCATGGAGTGAGATGCAGGAAAGGAAGTGGAGCATGCGGAGGCACGGTTACAGCCTCACTCCCTTGCTCCTGTTCTCTTGGGAGGAATGGACGGACAAATGTCTGAATTTCTCCCACTGCTCCTTAAACCAACGGGCAATCGGCACTCTGTCCACGAGCAGGTCGAGTACGGTCTTGCCATCCCTTTCCTCCCTGCCCACCTGCAAGCGTGCCTTCTCAACGGCGAACGAACGCCTGTACTCATCAGAATGCAGTTTCCCCGTAACAACGAGTACTTTGCCTTGCAGGAGTTCGTCCGTGTGTCTCTCTGACAATCCGACCGAACGGCAAAGCCTTTCAATACGGAAAAACTCGGCAAGCATGGGAAACCATTCCTTTGCCTTGTCGATGATGCGCCTGAGATTGCCGATTTCACGCTGATGCTGCTCCGATGCCCGCAACCGCTCGGCGACGTGGCTTTCCTTCATTTTCTGCATATCCGTGCGCATCTGTCCGATGCTCTCTTTCAGTTCCGCCACCTCACCATGCAACTGCCTGTTCTCGCTTTCAAGCCTGCTCACTTTATTACCGCCCAACAGGGAGTTGATGCCGTTGAGTGCTGCTGTGGCGGTCTTGGTAGCTGAGTTTTTCAGTTCCACCGTTTTTTTCTCCGCCTTGATGCGTGCGAGTTCCATTTTGGCTTGCTCCGCCTCCTCGATGATGCACCGTGCTTCCGCCTCCCTTGCCAGCAGGTTGGCGATGTTCTCCTGTATGTCCTCGCCCTGCGTGATGAGATTGCGGTAATACTCATGCGTGGAGAGGTGCTTGGCTGTCGAGCCCCTGACACCCCTTTTCAGCTCGTACTTCGCCATGTGTTCGGCGTAGGTGTCCTGATACCTGATGAGGTTGGCACGGCTCATCACCTCGTCTGCGCAGAGGCGTGGGGCTGTCGCTTTCGTCCTGTACCTGCGCTTTGCCTTCTCTTCCTTTTTCTGCTTCCTGCGCTCACCCTGCACTATCGGCACTACGGTGGCATGGATGTGCGGTGTTTCCTCGTCCATGTGCAGGACTGCCGACACGAGGTTGTCCGCCCCGTAGGTCTCTCTCAGCCACGCCACGCTGTCATCGCACCACTCTCCGAGCCTCCTTTCGTTTTCCATTCGTTCCATATCCTCGTGCGTTCCGCTCAGCACGATGCGGATTGCCTGTACTTGGTTCTTCCCTATCTTGCGTTTCAGCCCTGCCGTGTCAAGGCGGTGGCGTATGGCAGCCGTGCGGTTGCACACACCGTCGGGAAACCTGATTAACTCACGGTTGAGGTGCGTTCTCGTAGGGTCTATGTTCTTCGGCACGATGGTGCGCTCGATGTGAGCCGACATTCCGCTGTCGGCTCCCTTTGCCTTTTCCAAATGCAATACGCAATATCCCATATCCTTTTGTCTTTTTTAGATGTTGTCATTATCTTGTTTTCGTTGCCTTGATGTCCTTAGATACGGTCGGTGGACAATCGTTGAAAGGAGGAAAGACTTCCTTTCGGCTTGCTCGTTTCTTTATGCCGACAGGCTCGGCAGGGGTGTCCAGAGGGGTGCAACCCCGTTGGCTTATTGGGAGATTTTCAGCGGACACGGAGTGAAGCGTGAGGAAAATCCCCTAATAAGCTACGGTATTTTCTCTTTTGAAAATATCCGTACCGTGCTTACCACGTGGGCATTTGCCCCTGCCACTTCTTTCCCTTATAACCTGAAGTCCCCACGGTTTCTCCATCGGTGCTGCCGATTGGACTTGTTTCTCCGAAGGCATACTTGGACTGCACCCGAATATCTGAATACCCTGCATGCTTGGAAATACAGAATGCACGGCTTGCCGTGACTGCCTTTTTCTGTTGCTTATATCAGCGTGTCTTGCCTGTTCCGTTTC